>Ga0074193_1000168_pt2 | contig 89484 bp, 70 predicted proteins | sample EPASupsiteHSE605_FD_64523 | JGI IMG/M metagenome (GOLD analysis project Ga0074193, IMG submission 64523) | Bioremediated contaminated groundwater from EPA Superfund site, New Mexico - Sample HSE6-05 | ecosystem: Environmental > Aquatic > Deep subsurface > Groundwater > Contaminated ... | reverse complement strand
CGATTACTCAAAAAATTTGCTCTGTATGCGATAGTCATTCTCGGAGTGGTCTATGGGTATCAACTTATGACCGGGAAAAGTATCGCCACCCTGCCACGGGAAATTGTCGACAAGCTCCAGCAAAAGAACACCGCGACAGAATCGGCCAACCCGAATTATTATCGTGATCCCGCAAAAGATTTACCAAAAGATTTAAAATAGATCCGCCCCATTGTTCGGTTGTTCGCGTCTCCATTTTCCGCGCTGCCGAATCCCGACTCCCAAATAGTTCAGACGCCAACCATGTTTCTCCCCTGCACCCGTGAAGAAATGGCCCGCCTCGGCTGGGAGACGCTCGACGTCATCCTGGTCACCGGCGACGCCTACATCGATTCGCCCTTCATCGGGGTGGCGGTGATCGGCAAGATCCTGGTCGCCCACGGCTTCCGGGTCGGGGTGATTGCCCAGCCCGATCTCAAGTCGAACCACGACATCGCCCGCCTCGGCGAGCCCCTCCTCTTCTGGGGCATCACCGGCGGCTCCATCGATTCCATGGTCGCCAACCGCACCGCCTCAAACCGCCGGCGCAAAACCGACGACTACACCCCCGGCGGCGAGAATACCCGCCGTCCGGATCGGGCGGTGATCGCCTACGCCAACCTGATCCGCCAGCATTGCAAGCACACCGCCCCCCTGGTGTTGGGCGGCATCGAGGCCAGCCTGCGCCGCCTCGCCCATTACGACGCCTGGGACAACCGGGTGCGGCGCTCGATCCTCTTCGACGCCAAGGCCGACTATCTGCTCTACGGCATGGCCGACCGGAGCGTGGTCGAACTGGCCCGGGCCCTGGCGACAGGACTTTCGCCACTCGCCATCCGCGGCCTCTGTTACGCCGCCCCGGAACCGCCGATCGAGGCCCTGCTCCTGCCCTCCTTTCAGGTAGCGGCAGCGGACCAGCAGGCCTTCATTGCCATGTTCCGCGCCTTCTACGACCACAATGACCCGATCACCGCCCAGCCCCTGGCCCAGCAGCAGGACAGCCGTTATCTCGTCCACAACCCGCCGCAGTTGCCGTTGTCCACCGAGGAACTCGACGCCATCCACGACCTGAACTTCGAGCGCGACCTCCATCCCCACGACCGGCAAGCCGGCCAGGTCCGCGCCCTGGACACCATCCGCTTCGCCCTCACCACCCATCGGGGCTGTTACGGCGAGTGTCATTTCTGCGCCATTGCCGTGCATCAGGGCCGGACCATCCAGAACCGGAGTGTCGATTCCCTGGTCCGGGAGGCCACCCTCCTTGCTGCCCACCCGGCCTTCAAGGGGGCGATCGCCGATGTCGGCGGCCCCACCGCCAACATGTACGGCATCGAGTGCGCCAAAAAAAGGGCCAAGGGGGCCTGCCGGGACAAGCGCTGCCTGTTCCCCGCCGTCTGCCCCAGCCTCAAGGTCGACCACGGCCCGCTCATCGGACTGCTCCACCGGCTGCGCAGCATCAAAAACATCAAGAAAATCGCCGTGGCCTCGGGCCTGCGCTACGACCTGATCCTCGCCGACAAGAAGAACGGCCTCGCCTATCTGCGCGAGATCGTCCGCCACCATGTCTCCGGCCAGTTGAAGATCGCGCCCGAACACAGCGATCCGACGGTGCTGGCGGCCATGGGCAAGCCGGGAGCGGACCTGCTCCTCCAGTTTCGCCGCCTGTTCAACCGGCTGACCAGGGAAGAGGGGCTGGACCAGTTCCTCACCTACTACCTGATCGCCGCCCACCCCGGCTGCACCCAGGCGGCCATGGAGGAGTTGCGCGCCTTCTGCCGGCAGGAACTCCACATCCTGCCCCGCCAGGTGCAACTGTTCACCCCCACCCCCTCCACCTGGTCGACTCTGATGTACTGGTCCGAGACCGATCCCTTCACCGGCGCGCCCTGTTTCGTCGAGAAAAGCGAGGCCGGCCGGGAGCGACAGAAGGCGACCATCACCGACGAGCCGGGGCACCGGTCGTCCCGCCCGCCGGGCAAGGGGTCGACCCCACCCAGAAAGAAAAAGGGCTGACCCCGTCGCTGCCCGGCGGATGGTGCAGGTTTTCAATCGAAGTCGAACAGATCCGAGAGAAACCCTTCTTTCTTTTTCTTGTGATACCCCCCGTGATGAGATTCATGACCGCGATGGGAGCCATGGTACTCCTGCCGGGGCGGCGGCTGGTTTGGATATGCAGGAGGAGCGGGCTCCGCCCTCTGGACGGGTGGAGCGGCCGTGGAGCGGTCAATGATCTTATCCAACTCCCCCCTGTCCAACCAAACTCCGCGACACTGGGGACAGTAATCGATCTCTATCCCCTGTCGTTCAGACATTACCAAATTGACGTTCTTGCATACCGGACAATCCATAACCCTTCTCCTCTTGTTCCTTCGACATTAACGAATAGCTGCAACCTAGCGCCTCAACGTTAGACATTACCGGCCGCAAAATCCAGCTAGACCTCCCGATACCGGTTCGATTTCGATTTCCGCATCTATAAATTCAAATGGTTACAGAAATCGCCGGAACCATTTTTCCCTTGCGGCGCGAACGTTATTCATCGAGGCTCCCCGTCATTAGGAGCAGACCGAGATCCAAAAAGTGATGTTGTATCGTGTGCAGCGCTTCGCCCCCCCCGCCGGGATGTGACGGCACGGCCGTGTCGGAGTTCAAGAAAGAGCGGGAATCGGTCGACAAATACGCAAGCGAGGGCTGGCAAGGAACAGGTATCGAGGGAAACGGGGGGACATCGCTGAACCGAAAAAGACAAGGCGGGCAAAGTAGCTGTTTCCAAATCGTTTCCAGAATAAAAAAACACTAAAAAAGAGACAGCAAAAACAACCCTTTAAAAAGTCGTCTATTTATCGTATATAAGCCGACACAACCGGCTGGTTTTCCGCTTCGGATGGCAGCCCGATCCCTGATCCTTTCCGCGAACCACAAGCGATGACATCTTCAGGAACAACACCCCAAGCGCAAGCCGCCGCCACCTCGGACAAGGCGGGAAACTGGTTCCCGGAAAACCTGGCGCAGATCACCGGCAAACTGGCAACACTCACCGCCCGGCCATCGACCACCACGCCAGTGGCGGTGTTCGATTTCGACAACACCTGCATCTTCCGCGATGTGGGCCAGGCGGTGTTCCGCTATCAGTTGCAGCACCTGCGCTACCGCCTGACCCCGGAACAACTGGCCGCCATCCTGCCCACCATCGACGGCCGGTTGGCCGGCCGGCCGCTGGCCGCCCTCACCGCCACCCTGCTCGCCGCTTACCGCACCCTCTATCCGCTCATCGTTGCCGGCAACCACGACGAGGCCCTGCGCCTGCCCGAGGCCCGGCTCTTTGCCGCCCTGCTCCTCTGGCTCACCGACCAGGCCCGCAAGGACGAGCGGTTGGGGCCGCGCTATGTGCTGCCGTTCATGGGCAAACTGCTGGCCGGATTTTCCGTTGCCGAATTGCGGCGTCTGGCGGTCGAGGTGGTGCAGGCGGTCCGCGCGGAGCCGCTGCGTGAGGAATGGCTGGGGGTGGACGGGCCGGAGCCGCTGGGCCGCATCGAGGCGAGCTATCCGCTCGGCCTCCATGCCTATCCGGAGATGCGCGCCCTGATGCATTGTCTGGCCGGGCAGGGGATTGAACGGTACGTGATTTCGGCAAGCACCGAATGGCTGGTGGAAGGGGCGGCGGAGTTGCTGGGGTTTCCGGTGAGCGCGAACCACATCTTCGGCATCCGGGTTCGGCTGGATGCGGGCGAGGTGCTCACCGTCGACGATCCCGAAGCCTATCCGGTCACCTTCCGCGAGGGCAAGGCCGAGATCATCACCCGCCGGATCGGCGGCCGGCCGGTGCTGGTGGCCGGCGACGCCGACACCGACTTCGAGATGCTCACCCTGCCCGAGGTCGACATCCGCTTGCTGATCAACCGTTGTCAGCGCGGCCTGATCAGCAGCCTCTATACGGACCCGCGCATCCTCCTCCAGGGCCTGGATCTGACCACCGGCCGCTTCCGGCCCTCACGGGAGTCGATCGGCGGCGTTTAGTTTGTAGCGGTTTAGCTTGCCAGAAAAACTCATCCTTATCTTTTCAACGTCTTGGCAAAATCGAGCATCCGCTGAATCGGGATGCGGGCCCGGGCCGCCAGCTCCGGCGCCACCTTGATCTCGCCCACACCGGTCTCCAGGGTTTTTGCCAACTTTTCCAGGGTATTCATCTCCATCCAGGGACAGCGGGCGCAGCTCTCGCAGGTCCCGCCCTCGCCCCCGGTCGGCGCGCTCAAGAGAATTTTTCCCGGCGCCAACTGCCGCATCTTGTTGAAGATGCCGGCATCGGTGGCGACGATGAACTCCTGGTTGGGCAGGTTCTGCACCGCCTGGATCAGGGCGGTGGTGGAGCCGACCACATCCGCCTGCGCGACCACCTCCTCCGGCGATTCGGGATGAACTAGCACCGCCGCCCGGGGATGGAGCTGACGCAATTGCATCAGGGCGTCGGCCTTGAATTCCTCGTGGACCACGCAGGAGCCGGGCCAGAGGATCATCTCCACCCCGGTCAGACGCTGGACATAACGGCCGAGATGCCGGTCCGGACCCCAGAGGATCTTCTCTCCTTTTCCAGCCAGATGCTTGATCACCGGCAGGGCGATGCCCGAGGTGACCACCCAGTGGGAACGGGCCTTGACCTCGGCGCTGGTGTTGGCGTAGACCACCACCGTATGGTCGGGATGACGGTCGCAGAATTCGGTGAACAGATCGATCGGACAGCCCTCGTCGAGCGAGCAGGTGGCCGCGAGGTCGGGCATGAGCACCAATTTTTCGTTGTTGAGGATCTTGGAGGTCTCGCCCATAAACCGCACCCCGGCCACTACCAGGGTTTGGGCCGGGTGTTCGGCGGCGAAGCGGGCCATCTCCAGGGAGTCGGCGACGCAGCCGCCGGTGGCCTCGGCCAGATCCTGGAGATCGCCGTCGGTGTAGTAGTGGGCCACCAGGACCGCGTTCCGCTGCCGCAGCAGGGTTTTGATCCGTTCTTTCAGCGCCTCCTTTTCCTTGGGCGGCAATCCCAGCCTGAGGGGATGCGGGGGGACTACGATTCGGGGGATGCGGACATCCGCCAGGGTTTCTTTTGTTCCGTTGTTCATGGCAAACTCTGTGGTCTCGATTCGATCAAAAAAACCGGCCGTCCTGCCGGTGCCGGTTGTGGTGCAAGGTTCCGTACTACCGCAAAACTCCTTGCAGCACAACCATTTTCCACCAGGGCCTCCGAGAGGGGGCCTCCCCTCGGAAAGACGACCAGCGAAGAGATGCACAAATCAGAGACATCGTGGTTCCATGTCGGGCCAAGCTGCGGTATACTGTCAGCATCCCGGTAAACCCTTTCCTCAACGTTCTGGCTATGCACGTTTATCCCTCCGAACTCGTCGCCCTCATCAGCCAGCGATGGCAGACCGCGCCGTTGCCGGAGGAAGACGCCGTCGGAGCAGCGAGCGAGGCCTTGCCGGGCAAGGCGGCCCTGGAACGGCTGATCTCCACCTGTTATCAGGTGAGCATGATGCGCGAGGAGGACCGGCCGGTCACCCTGCGCCTCATCCTGGCCCCCTCCACCCTCTTTCCGCCCGACCAGGGCCCGCCCAAAGGGTTCCACCGCCTGCTCTTCTCCACCCCCCGGCCCTTCAACGAGTACGAACTGCGCCGGCTGTCGCCGGCCGTCGATTTTGAGCGCTCCCTGATCGCCATCGAGCCCCACCCCGAAAAAGGCTTTCAGATCTGGGGGATCGTCAATTCCGGCATCCGCTGGTTGCAGGAGGAGCGCGGCGGCAACAAGAAGACCAAACAACTGCCCGATGTCTTTGTCGTCCATGTCACCGGCCCGGGCATGCTCACCATCTGCCGGGGGCTCAAGATCGTCGCCACCCTCAACGGCGGCAGGCTGCTCGATTCCACGGCCAACGCCTTCCAGTCCAAATGGATGAACAAGCTGTTTGCCGAGGAGCGGAGCATCCTGTTGCAACTGCACGAGCAGTTCCGGGCCAGCGTCCTCTATCCGGTGGCCAAGATCCAGGACGAATTCATCGAACGCCTCCAGTTCCAGCTCTTGAAACGGGTGCTCAGCGTCAGCCGCATGTCCCGCCACGGCGGCACCTTCATCATCTTCCCCGGCGACAACCCTCCCGAACTGGCGGGGGAGAATCCCTCCATCCTCCTCAAATACCGGTTCCGGCAGGACGAGGCCATCCAGCGGCAGCAGAACCTGATGGTCCGGACCATCCGCCTGGCCACCACCGCCCTGGGCGACATCAAGGACCCGGATAAGATCGTTACCTGGAAGGATTACGTGGAACTCCGGCATGAATCGGCGGTCTACGACCTCGAGGAGGCCCTCTACGAGCACGCCCAGTTCGTCGCCAGCCTGGCCTCGGTCGACGGCGCGGTGGTGACCAGCAGCCGGGGCCCGCTCGGCTTCGGCGGCATGATCGTCGGTTCGCTCGACAAGCTGACCGAGGTGGCGATCGCCAGCGATGCCGAGGGCAAGATGGTCAGCCTGGCCAAGATCGAGGGCTACGGCTCCCGGCACCGTTCCGTCTACCACCTCTGCAACACCCTTCACCAGGTGATGGCCATCGTCGTTTCCCAGGACGGCAACGTCCAACTGGCCAAGTGGCGCAACGGCATCGTCACCTGCTGGGATCTGACCACCCAGATGTTCATCGGCGATACCTGACCGCCCCCCTCCTCGCCTCTCCAATCAGCCGGACACCGGCCGTAACCGCCGCTTGACCACCTGCCACAGCAGCAGGGTGCAGGTCACCGCCCCCACCCCCATCCGCCCCAGCACGACAATCTTGTCGCTCCAGTCGAACGAGAACAGCCACATCGCCAAAGCCCCGATCATAAAATAAAAAAAGACCATCAGCGAGGAGGCGGCGCCGGTGTCCCGGTCCACCTGCTCCAGGATCAGGTTGTTGCCCGCCGGCCGGCAGAAGGAGAAGGAAAAGGTCAGGCAGAACATCGGCAGGGTCAACCGCCAGGGAAGCGGAATCCAGGGACAGAGCAGGAAGAGCGACGAGACGAGCATGCCGGTGAAGGCCAGGGGCATGAGCCGGGTGATCGGCACCCGGCGCACCACCCGGGAGAAGGTGAGCGGCGCCAGGACAAAGGCCAGGGCGTTGAAGCCGAAGAAATAGCCGAACTGGCGCTCGTCGAAGCCCAGCCGGGTGATGTAAAGATCCGGCGAGCCGCCGATGAAGGCAAAGACCGGCACGCAGGTGCAGGACAGGGTCAGGAGCAGCACCATGTAGCGGCCGTTGCGAAAGAGACGCAAGTAGCTGGACGCCACCTCGGCGAAACCGGGCGGGGACTGCGGCCGCAAAGACTCGTCCATGCGCAGCACCCCGGCAAAGGCGATCCCCCCCAGGATCGCCTGGAGCAGGAAGATCCAGCGCCAGGAGAACAGGGTCAGGATCCAGCCGCCGAGGATCGGGGCGATCATCGGCGCGGTGGCGACGATCACCCCGATCTGGATGAACACCCGCTGCCGCTGCGGGCCGGTGAACCGGTCCTTGCTGACCGCAAAGACAATGGCCGAGGCCGCCGCCGCGCCCGCCCCCTGCAAGGTCCGGCCGCAAATCAGCATGGCCGGGCTCTGCGCCGCGGCGCAGAGCAGACAGGAGAGGACGAACAGTCCGACCCCGGCGAGCAGGGGTGGTTTGCGGCCGTAGCGGTCGGAGAGCGGCCCGTAGAGCAGCAGAAAGCCGCAGTAGGTCAGAAAAAAGGTGACCAGGGTGAGATTGATCGCCACCAGCGGGACCTGCCACTCCCGCTGCAACAGCGGCAGGGCCGGCAGGTACATGTCGGTGGCCAGGGGTGGAAAGGCCGACAGCAGGGCCAGCAGCAAAATGATCGGGGGAAAGCGCTCCCTGATCTCGTCGATAAGAGCCATCCGGCCCACTCCTCTTTGGGGATCTCGTCATGGGGGGTGGGTCCGAGCTCCGGTGGCACGACGCACTCGCGCACCGCGATCGGGAAACGGCGCACGCCATGCCGGCGCCCAACCCGCAACCGGCCGATCAGCGCGGGGGCCGTGCCGCCAGGACCGCTTGCAGGACCTGGTCCAGGTCGGCCAAGGTGTAGGGTTTGGCCAGCACCCCCGCAAAACCGTGGGTCTGGGGTTCCGACATGACCGGGTCGTGGGAATAGCCACTGGAAACAACCAGACAGGCGGTCCCATCCAGGGCGAGGATCCGGCGGGCGGCCTCCAGCCCTCCCATGCCGCCGGGCACGGTCAGATCCATGAGCGCCGCGACATAGGGGCAGCCAGCGGCGAGGGCCTCTTCGTACAGACGGATGGCCGCCTCGCCCTCGGCGCAGGTCCGGACCTCGTAGCCGAGATGGGTCAGCATGGTGGTGGCCAGGTCGCGAATGACCGCCTCGTCGTCCATGACCAGAATGGCTTCCCGCTCCCGCGACCTGGCAGCGGAGGGCGTATTGACCTGCCCGGCGAGCAGGGCGGGCGGAACCTTGTCGGTGGCGGGCAGGAGGATGGTACAGACCGCCCCCTTGCCGACCGTGGATTCGACACCGATATGACCGCCGTGCCGGGTGACGATCGAATAGGCCGAGGCAAGCCCCAGACCGCTGCCGGACTCCTTGGTGCTGAAGTAGGGATCGAAGATGCGTGCCTGGATCTCTTCCGGGATGCCGCACCCCTCATCGACGATGGTGATCCGAACGTAGTCGCCCTCCGGGAGCGCCACGGTATTGCCGGCATCGAGCCGTTGATTGCCCGCCGTGACCTGGAGCACCCCGCCGCCGGGCATCGCCTGCACCGCGTTGATCAGGACGTTGTTCAATACCTGGGCGATCTGGCCCTCGTCGGCCTCGATGGCCCGTACTGCCTCGTCAATGCGGATCTCCCCCCGCACCCCGGTTCCCCGCAGCATCAAGGTGACGGTCTCGGTGATCAACCGGTTGACGGCCACCACCGTTTTGATCGGCTCGCCGCCCTGGGCAAAGGTCAGCAGTTGCCGGGTCAGGCCCGCCGCCCGCTTTGAGGCGTTTTCGGCGGCCTCCAGCGGCAGGCGGGCAGCATGGGAGGGGGCGAGCAGCAGGCGGGCATAGGAAAGATTGCCCATGATCCCGGTGAGAATATTGTTGAAATCGTGGGCAATGCCGCCCGCCAATACCCCGATGGACTCCAGCTTCTGCATCTTGATCAGCTCGTTGTGCAGCAGTTCCCGCTCGGTGATGTCGGTGAGGATCACCATGATCCGATTGTTGATCAACTGGGTATTGGCGATGGCGTGCCGGACCTGGCCGTTCTTGCAGGTCACCTTGACCTCGAAGGGACGGATGGGCGCACCACTCTCCCGCGCCCGGTCCATCTCGGCCCGCCAGGCGCCGATCAACTGTTCCCGGTAGACCGGATCGGGATAGGCGAGCAGAAACCACTGTTCATCGGTGGGAATCTCGTCGAGGCTGTAGCCGAACCGTTCGGAAAAGTTGATATTGATGTATTCGATGGTGACGCCGTCGGTCAGGGCGATGCCCACGGGCATGGCGTCGAGGATATCGCGCAGTTCCTGGCGGCTCTTCTGGAGGTGCCCGGTCATCGTCCAACAGGTCGAGATCTCCCGCTTCAGCGCCACATAGAACAGACAGGCGGTGCAGAGAACGAACAGCCAGCCCTTGAGGGTCTGCACCCGGGTGATCGCCTCCGGGTCCGTGACCAGGGCAGCGACGAGCCGGTCGGAAAATAAAATCCAGAGGACGGCCAGGGCCAGGTAGATGATGACGATTTTCAACGGCCCTCGGGACTGGTCGCGTAGGGGGGTGCTGTCCATGTTTTCTCGTGGTGTTCGCCAACAAGCAGATCTGATTGCAAAAAAGAAGCGACGGCCGGCCTCGCCGGAATGGGCCGCACTGTATCATACATTGTAGCAGGGAATGATGACGGCGACAATCGCTTCCTGAGGCCCCCCCGGAGGGGCGATCCCGTCCCGCGGTTAGGCTCCGGAGGCCTCGCCAACGGTGCGGAGGACATCGAGCCGCAGACGGTGGCGGGCGTCGAACAGCCGCCGCTCCACGCCGAGAATGGCTGCCGTGGCCCCGAAACCGGTGCCGGCACAGATGAGAAACATGATCAGAATCTGGTAGTTGACCGCCTCCATCGGGCTGGAGCCTCCCAGGATCTGACCGGTCATCATGCCGGGCAGACTCACCAGACCGGTGGTGGCCATGGAGTTGAGGATCGGCATCATTGCGGCGCGGATGGCCTGACGCCGGATCTCGCGCACCGCCTCGGTCGCGGTCTGGCCCAGGAGCAGCCGCTGTTCGATGATCATGCGCTGCTGCCAGACGGTCTCGGTCATCCGCTCCATACCCAGGGCCACGCCGCTCATGGTGTTGCCCAAAAGCATGCCGAGCAGGGGGACGGCGTACTGGGGCGCGTACCAGGGGTGATTGCCAATGATCACCACCAAGGCGAGCACGGTGACGCTGAAGGAGGAGAGAAACATCGCCCCGCTGCCGATCAGCCAGCCGGCGAGGCCGCGAATCCGGCGATGCTGGCGCGCCGCCGCTTCCCGGCCGGCCGCCGCCAGCATCACCAGGGCAAGGGCGAACACGTAGGCCGGGTGGGCATGGGCAAAGAGCAGCCGCAGCACCTGGCCGATGAGCAACAACTGGACCGTGGTCCGGATCGCGCCAATGGCCAGTTGCCGGCCCAAACCCAGGCGCAGCCGCCAGGAAAGCAGGCCGAGGAGGAAGACCAGCGAGGCGGCCAGGGCCAGATCGAGGGGGGAGAGGGGCTTAACGCTCATCAAGGGATCCTCCGGGGACAACCAGGCGGCCGCTGGATTCCAGGAACAGACGGCGCCGGCAGACCCGGTCCAGTTGGGCCGGGTCGTGGCTGACCCAGAGCAGCGGGGCCTGATGGGTGGCGCCATAGCCCAGCAGCAGCGCCTCCATCCGGGCCACCGCCTGTTGATCGAGGCTGGCGGTGGGCTCGTCGAGCAGCAGGCACCCCGGCCGGTTGTGGAGCAGGCGGACAATGGCCAGCCGCTGTTTCTCGCCGGTGGAAAGCCGGCTGACCTGCCAGTCCCGCACCGAGCGGTCAAAACCGGCGGCGGTCAGGGCCTGGTCATCAACCGCGGCAAAATCGACGAAATGGTCGCCGACCCGATCAGACCACCAGCCGCTTTCCGCCGGCAGCAGCCCGACGGCGCGCCGCCACCGGGGGGCCGCCACCGCGTCGGCGTCGAGATCGCCCAGCCGCAGGCTACCGGTGCGCGGATCGAGATCGACGATCGCCCGCAGCAGCAGGCTTTTGCCTGCGCCCGAGGCCCCGTGCAGGCCAACGCACTCGCCGCCTTCGATCCGGAAGGAGTAGGGGCCGCGGTCACGGAACCGGAGATTGCGGATTTCAAGACGAGGCATAGGGTTCCCTGACGAGGAGATCGGCCAACCAGGCAGCCGCCTGATCGGCCCCGTTGGCGGCTGGAGAAAAAGACGCCCGCTCCAATGGTAGAGGCGGCAGCGCGGCCAGCCAATCGCCGCTGTGCCATGCTGCCGGCTCGATCGACCACGAGGGAAGATGACGGTCGACAAATGCGGCCAGGGTCGCGGACTCGTGAAAATCGCGCCTGGGCACGTAGGCAAAGGGGGTGCGCCCCTGATAGGCCTCGGCCACGGTCGAATAGCCGAGTTTGCCCACCACCAGGTCGGCGGCGGCCACCAGATCGGGGTGATACCAGGAGGCCTCCCGGCCGAGAAAGCGGAGATTGGCGGTAAATTCGTTCTCCCGGCTTTGGCCGGGGAGGACAAAGACTAAATCCGGTCGTTGCAACAGGGGCTGAAGGGGAACGGTCTCGCCACCGAGACCGCCCATGGTCAGCAGCACCAATTGCTGGTCCGGTTCAAGGTGGAGGCGCTGCCAAAGCCGTTCGGGCTGCCGCAACGGCCGGGCCACCGGATCGACCACCAGATCGCAGGCAACCGGCGAGCAGACCGGCCGGGTTTGGATGCGATAATCGGCCCGGCGGAACAACTCTGCCAACACCTCGATATGGCTCCGGAATTGCGGCCAGCGCTCCGCGTATCCCGCGTAAATCCAATCCCAGGTAAAATTTTCGATCAGCACCGAGGGGATATTCGCCTGGCGGGCGGCGGCAATGCCCAGGGGGGCGATGTCGCAGAGCACCAGGCGGCAGCCGGTCAGGAGGGAGGCAATCCGGGCGATCTGTTCGTCCGCCCGGCGGACAAAGGCGTCCAGGGCTTGGAGGGTTGCAGGCACATCCTCGGCCAGCGCGCCCTGCTGGACCAGCCCCACATCCAGGGCCTGGGCATGGAGGGTAAACGGCATGGGCAATGACTCGGCAAACAGCCAGGCCGGGGCAGTGGTGACAATGGTCACGTCCGCATCCAGCCGCCCTCCCAGGGCCTGGAGGATCGCCGTCGTCCTGGTGGCATGCCCGAACCCGTGCCCGCTGATACAGCACCCGATCCGGAACCGTTCCCTGTTCGCCATGGCCCCGCCCGTCCCGCAACAACCGCTCTAGACGCCCAGCGGCAGCGTGACGCGGAAGGTGCTGCCCTCGCCCGGCCGGCTGCTGACAGTGATGCTTCCCTGGTGCTTGTCGACGATGCTCTTGGCAATGGTCAGGCCGAGGCCGGTCCCCCGATTCTTGTCGGTATAAAAGGGGGTAAAGATCTGGTCGAGTTTTTCCGGGGGGATGCCGAGACCGGTATCGGTCACCTCAAGCATGACCGCCTTTTCTTCCGGGAGGGCCGCGGTTTTGAGGAAGAGTTCGCCCCCCTCGGGCATGGCCTGGATTGCATTGAAAACGATATTGAAGACCACCTGGTAAATCTGCTCGCCATCGAACAGGATCTCGGGCAGATCCGCAGCGAGGAGGGACCGGACCTGCACCGCCTTCTGCTGCAACTCCGGTTCCATGAAATGGAGCAGCCGTTCCACCACGGTATTGAGCGAACCGGCAGTCTTGCGCAGATCACGGGGCCGGGCGAAATCGAGAAATTCGCGGACGATGTTGTCCAGGCGCGAGGTCTCCTCGACGATGATGCCGGCCAACTTCTCGTTGCCCGGGGCCACTTTGCTGATTCGAGTGCCGAGGATCTCGGCGGTCGAGCGGACAATCCCCAGCGGATTCTTGATCTCGTGGGAAACGGCCGCCACCATCTTGCCCAGGGAGGCGAGCCGTTGCGCCTCACCCAACTGTTCCTCCAGGCGCAGCCGCTCCTCGGCCCGTTCGGCCATGACCCGGTTGGCCCGGACCACGATCAGGCTGAGAATGGTGAACAGAATGGACATGATCACCAAGGAGAGGATAATAACCCGCCCCTGGAGCAGAACAATGGCCTCCAGATCCTCGGACAGGTCCTGGACCACCTCAATCACCCCCATGATCTCGCCGGTGCGTTCGCCCAGCTTGGTTTCCTGGCGAAAGGGGACATAGGTCTTCAGGGTGCAGAAGATATCGGCGGTGCCGGGCAGGAGGCTGAGCAGGCTGCCGCCGCTGATCAGCACTGAGTTGCTGTCTCCCTTGGCCGCCTTCTGGTACTCCAGCCCGCCCATGTCGCGCTTGCCCATCAGCTCGGTGATGGTGGAATAGGCAATCCTGTTCTGGAGCGGTTCATAGATAGTGACCGATTCGATGCGCATGCCGCGGGTGATGTTCTTAACGATCTGGTCCAGGCGCTCGAACTGCTCCTTCTCGGACAGGGCGATCTTGCCGTACCGGACCACGGTGGGCAGGACAAACTGCAAGAAGACCTGACGGTTGACATAATCGGCAAACAGCCGGGAATAGGCCTCGCTGCGCTGGAGCAGCACTGCCTTGGCATTGGCGGCGATCATCCAGGAGAGGAGGAAGGAGGCGATCAGGATGAGCAGCAGCGAGGTGAACGAAAAGTATTTGACCAGCTCGAAGGGCAGGAGCGCGCTGCTGCGCCCGCGGTAGCGGATCCGCCGCCACAGCCGGGAGAAATCGGGGGCTTTCAGTCGGACCGCCTTCAGTTCGGACCACGTCGGCAGCGAGGACAGCCGAAACAGCTTCGTCCACCGGAATCGTCTGATCTTGGGTGCCGGAGGGCGTCTACGGACCTGCATGACAGACTCCGCAACGGCGGCAGACCGCCGGTTCGCAGGCGCTGGTCAGCCGACCCTGCAGCGCCCGTTCATATTCCTCCCAGAGATACCCGGGACGGATACCATGATCGACCACCTCCCAGCACATCCGTTCTTCCCGGCTCCGCTGGCGGACGGCAAACTGCCAGGGGTTGAGCCGGTGGTGCTTGAAGGCCTGCTTGAAGGAAAGGCGGCCGCTGCCGATATCGAGCAGGGCCGGCCCGATCCTTCGGTCCGCCCGGGCATAGACCGCCTGTTGCAGGGCCTGTTCGGGATGGTCGAATTTGAGACGGAGATTGGCTTTGGTGGAGAGCATCCGGCGAAGATACCTGATTTTCGCCTTCAGCGCCAGCAAGGCCTGCGCCGTCCCCTCCTCCGTTGCCTCCGCCGCGGTCAGGCCGCCGAAGGAACAATATTGAAATGGTGTCCAGGGCTTGGGCACAAAACAGTTGATCGACAGGGTCAGCTCCGACACCCGGCCCCGAGCCCGGCCCACCGGCAGGATGGTCGCCTGCAGCCGGTCAACCAGGCGAATGAGCTCATCGAGATCCTCGCCGGTTTCCGTGGGCAGGCCGATCATCACGTAGAGCTTGAGGTGGAAGATGCCGGCGGTGACCAACCGTTCGGCGGCGGTGAGCAGGTCGTCTTCGCGCAAGCCCTTGTTGATCAGGGTGCGCAGCCGTTCCGAACAACCGTCGGCGGCGATGGCCACGCTCTTCAGGTTGGAGGCGGCGAGCAGGGCTAGGGTCTGGTCGGTAATGCGGTCCGCCCGCAGGGAAGAGAAGGAGAGCGCGCAGCCGTGCTCGCGGAGGTAGCGGGCGATCTCGTCGATGGTCTCGCTGCCGGCCATCTCCATGCCCAAGAGGCCGATGCGGTCGATCCGGGGCGGTCGGTCCGCCAGTCCCTGAAGGATGGCTGCTGCAGACCAGAGACGGGGCGGCCGGTAGATGAAGCCGGCGGCGCAGAACCGGCAACCCCGGCTGCACCCCCGCCCCAACTCCACCATGTACATGCCCAGCTCGGCCTCGGGCGACAGCAGGGTCGAATGGGCCGCCCGTTCCATCGCCGGGGCAATCACCTTGGCGACCCGGGACGGCAGTTCCGGCGGCGCCGTGATTTCCCTGACCGCACCGTTGTCGGCCCAGGAAAACCGATACAAGGCTGGGACATAGCAACCCGGCAAGGTGGTGCCGATCCGCAGCAGCAGGCGGTCGCGGGGGATGGCGGCAAAGTCGCTCAAGGCCTGCACCAACGGCGCCAGCACCGGTTCGGCCTCGCCGATCACCATCAGATCGGCGAAAAGGGCCAGGGGTTCGGGATTGAGGAACACCCCGACCCCGCCCAAGACCACCAGGGGATTGCCGGGCCCCACGGCTTGCGCCCGTCCGGCCGCCAGAGGGGGAACGTTGCCCGCGGCCAGCATGGCGGCCAGCCGGGGATAATCGTGTTCAAAGCTGATCGAGGCGAAGACCAGAGGAAAATCGCTCAGCGGGCGGGAGGATTCGAGCGAGCGCAGGGGCTGAGAGCCTTCGGGATAGACAAAGCGCTCGCAGACCACCGTCTCCTCCTGATTGAGCAGGGCATAGACCAGTTGGAAACCGAGGTTGGAAACCGCGACCGGGTAGGTGTTCGGGTAGAGCAGGGCCACCGGTATCCTGTCCTTCCATTTTTTACGGACAGTTCCGGTTTCAGCGGCGAGCAAGGAGGACACGAAGCGAGCCTAGGGGGTTGTGAAAAAAAGGAAAACATCCGTCTCGCCGTCAACGAGGAGGAGACACCCTGCGGTCAGCAGCCGGTGTTCCGGACGGCAAAGACACGACGGGGGAATATCCACCGGATATTCCCCCGCACTGCACCACACCGGTGCCGGCGAACCGGGCACCCGCCTGCTTTCAATTGGCCTTTTTGCGAAGATAGGCAGGCTCGTCGTACTCGTTGTTGATTTCGTGGTCGTCAAAGATCGGTTTGGGCATGCGCGGCAGCCCTTTGGGTAGAAGATTGGGCTTAGCGATACTCACCGCGGCGGTTTCCGGGACGATCACTTCGTCCTCCAGGATGCGCGGCAACCGCGACCGGGTGGTCACCGTGGACGACTGGGGTTGGCGGGACCGCACCACCTCGAGTTGCGAGACCTCGGGCTCCTCGATGCTGGAGATGCCGGTGGCGATGACCGTGACCCGCAACTCCTCGCCGAGCGACTCGTCGAACAGGGCGCCGATGATGATATTGGCGTCGTCGTGCGCCTTTTCCTGGATCAGGGCCGAGGCCTCCATGAACTCGTTCATGGTCAGGGTCTCCTTGGCCGCCGAGATATTGATCAGGATGCCGCGGGCACCGTCGATGCCGACATCCTCGAGCAACTGGTTGTCGATGGCGCGCTTGGCCGCCTCGGTGGCGCGGTTGTCGCCGACCGCCGAACCGGTGCCCATGATCGCCGGCCCGACCTCCTTCATGACGGTCTTGAGGTCGGCAAAGTCGACGTTGATGTGGCCCGGCAGGTTGATCAGGTCGGTGATGCCCTTGACCGCCTGCAACAGGACGTTATCCACCATTTGCATCATGTCCACCAGGGTGGAGTTCTTATTCATCAGGCTCAGGAGCCGGTCGTTGGGCACGGTGATGATGGTGTCGGAAAACTCTTTCAGTTTCTCCCAACCCGACTCGGCGTTGCGCATCCGCTTTTTCGCCTCGAAGTAGAACGGCTTGGTGACAACGGACACCGTCAGGGCACCGGCCTCCTTGCTCAGCTTGGCAATCACCGGCGCCGCCCCGGTGCCGGTGCCGCCACCCAGGCCGGCGGTGACAAAGACCATATCCGCCCCCTTGAGCACGGCCTGCAGGTCTTCGTAGCTCTCCTGGGCGGCCTCCCGACCCATTTCGGGATCGGCGCCCGCACCCATGCCCTTGGTGATTCCCGGGCCCAACTGCAGCCGGATGTCAGCGCGGGATTTCTCCAGGGCCTGCATATCCGTGTTGGCAGCGATGAACTGCACACCGGCCAGACGGCTCTCCACCATGGTGTTGATGGCATTGCCACCACCGCCGCCGACTCCGATCACCTTGATAACTGCCACAGTTTCCTCTTCGGCCATCCTGAAAGGCATGATTCTCTCCCAAGAAAAAATTTCCGATAAATTTCCCCTAAATATACCACCGAAGCCGGTGATGCCAAAGGGAAAAATCTGTCAATTCAGACGATATTTTTCATCCACTTTTTCAGCTTGTTGACCACCCCGCCGCTTTCTTTCGGGACATAGGTCTTCGCTTTACTGCCATACAGCACCAACCCGACCCCGGTGGTGCACCGGGGGGAGCGGATATCCTCGATTCGCCCCGAGACCCCCTGCGGATAGCCGATGCGCACCGGCAGGTCGAAAATCTGTTCGGCCATCTCGACGATATTGGCCAGGAGCGCGGTGCCGCCGGTGATGACGATGCCGGCGTTGATCCGGTTGCGGTACCCGGAGGCGCAGATGTTCTTGTTGACCATCTGCAGGATCTCCTCCATCCGGGCCTCGAGGATCTCCACCATGATCCGCTGCGAGACCTTGCGCGGCTTGCGGTCGCCGACCGTGGGCACCTCGATGATGTGGTTTTCCTTGATCATCGAGGACAGGGCGCCGCCATAGAGATATTTGAGCTCCTCGGCTTCCTGGAGCGGCGTGCGCAGGCCGACGGACAGATCACTGGTGAGATTGTTGCCGCCCAGGGCCAGTTCCCAGGTATGCTTGATGGTGCCGTTGCAGAAAATGGCCAGGTCGGTGGTGCCGCCGCCGATATCGATCAGGGCCACGCCCAGTTCCATCTCGTCCCGGCCGAGCACGGTCAGCGACGAGGCCACCGATTCGAGCACGATCTCGGCCACGTTGAGGTTGGCCCGGTTGCAACTGGTGACCACATTGTGCAGGGCGGTGACGTCGGCGGTGACGATGTGGACGTTGGTCACCAGACGAACCCCGGTCATGCCGAGCGGATTCTGAATGCCGGTATGGTCATCGACCATGTATTCCTGCGGCAGGACATGGATGATCTGCTGGTTGTCGGATATTTTAACCGTCTGCGCCGCCTGGATGACCGCCTCGATGTCCTTTTCCTTGATCTCCTGGTTGTTGATGGCGATGATGCCCGGCGAATTGAAGCCCTTGATGTGGTTGCCGGCGATACCGACATAGACCGACTCGATATCGCAGCCGGCCATGTCGGAGGCGGCCTCGACGGCCTGGCGGATCGACTTGACCGTGGACTCGATATTGACCACCACCCCCTTCTTCATCCCCGAGGAGGCAGCGGTGCCGACGCCGATGATCTCCACCCGGTCGTCGAAGACCTCGCCGATCATGGCGCAGACCTTGGTCGTGCCTATGTCCAGACCGGCGACGAGTTCCCCGGGCTCCCGCGCCTCCTGCTCTTCCATTTCCTCATCCATCGATTTGGACTCCGGTAACCAAGACTTTATCATCTAAATAATCCATTCGAATTTCTTTAACGGCATCAACCTGTTTTTTCGCATACAACTGCTCCAGCACCTTGATCAGCCGGGAGTATTTCGTCTGCAGCCGGTCCGAGCCGAAATAGACGGGAAAGGGCCGATCCACCAGATAGAGAATGATCCCCTGCTTCTGATCGATGTGCACCTCGGAAATCGCCTGAATGGGCAGGATGGCGTTTCCCTTGGCCGCCAGCGCCAACAGGCTGTATGCCGCCTCCGCCAGACTCCCCTTGACCAGGTGATCGGACGCCACATCCTTGTCGGTCCGGACACCGGTGATCACCGGGAAGTCCAGTTCCTGCCCCTGCCCGACCTCGGCAAAGAGGCGGCCGGACCGGTTGAGGTAGCGCAGCCGTCGTTCCTTGCCCTCCTCCAGATTGACCAGGGCAAAGGGCTGGAACTCGCTGACAATGATTTCCACCGCCGAGGGCCAGTTGGTCTTAATTTCCGCCCGCTCCACCCACGGGTGCGTTTCGATCCGCGCCACCGCCGCCTTGGCATTGAACCGCAGCAGGCTGCCCCCCTGCTGCAGGCCGGCCAGATCCAGGATCTGCCGCTGGGTGGTGACCTGGGTGCCGGTGACCCTGATATCGGTCAGACGAAAAATGGTCGACCGGGACAACAACTGCGCCCCGCCCCAGAGGCCCGCCCCCACGAGGGCGAGCAGCGCGCCGACCAGCAGGATGCTTGTCACCGTCCGCTTCCATTTCCATACCCGCTGGGCACCGGTCACCATGATCTGGGGCCGGCCCTGTTTCGGCGAGACCTTCCGCCGCCGAAACAGAGTACCGAACAATACGCTGATTTTTTTGGGCTTACTCCCCCCTTTCCGGGAACGGGACGGCGCCTGCCGGGGGGTATAGATCGCCATCTGCCCTCACTTCCGCTGCCTAGTAGATATGGACCTCAGGCTCAAGCAGGACGCCTGAATGGAGCAAAACCTTCCGCCGGACCTCTTCCATCAACCCGAGGATGTCCTCGGGCGCGGCGCCACCGGTGTTGACGATAAAATTGGCGTGCTGGGGCGAGACCATCGCCTTGCCATGGGTCAACCCTTTCAAGCCCGCCTGCTCGATGAGGCGGCCGGCAAAATCCCCTTCCGGATTTTTAAAAAAGGAACCGGCGGAACCAACCCCCTGGGGCTGCTTGCGCCTGCGCTGCTCGACAATCTCCCGGCACCGTGCCGCCACCTGCCGGCCGTCGGCGGGTGGCAAACAAAAGACGCCGCCAGTGATCAGCATCTTGACCTCAGGTTCACCCGGCAGGCGGGTAGAACGATAGGCAAAGACCACCTCTTCCTTGGCCACAGTCACCGCTTCACCCCGAGCGGTCAGACACTGCACCGATTCGAGGAGTTCACCAATCGCATGGCCGAAGGCGCCGGCATTCATCCGGATGGCGCCGCCGACACTGCCGGGGATGCCGGCCATGAACTCCAGACCGCCGAGATTGTTGCGGCCACACCAGCCGAGCAAGGCGGCCAGATTGCATCCGGCAGGGACGTGTACCCGGTGGCCGTCACCGGCCGGTGCGATCACGCTCTCATCGACCGTGCCGCGCAGCCGGATGAACACCCCCTCATGGGAGCGATTGGTGATCAGGATGTTGGAACCACCGCCGACCACATGCCACGGGACCTGCTCCCGGTGCAGCCATTGCAGCAACACCGCCAGCTCCCCGACCGAACCGGTCTCCACCATCGCCTCGACCGTGCCGCCGGTGCGGAAGGTCGAGAAGGCAGCCATATCGACGTCCCAACGGACGGACCGGCTGAGGGCTGCGAGTTCGGTGCGTTGCCGAGTGTTCATCGTGGCTCTCTGGTCATGGTTCCGCGCACTTGTCCAACTCATCCGTCAACGATTCTGCGCCTTGAGCAGCTCCAGCACCTGCTCGCCGGCCCGGACGATATTGCCGGCCCCCAGGGTCAGCAACAGATCTCCCGGCAGCAGCAGCGGCAGCAGGGTTTGGGGCTGCTGCACCAACTGGGAAATGAAATGGGTCTGGCGCTGGCCGTGCTGCTTGATCGCCTCCTGCAAGCGTTCGGAGCTGACCCCCTCGATCGGTTGCTCGCTGGCCGCATAGATGTCGGTCAGGACCAGGACGTCGGCGCGACGAAAGGCGGTGACAAAATCGGCGAACAGCCCCTGGGTCCGACTGTAGCGGTGCGGCTGAAAGGCCACCACCACCCGCCGGTCCGGCCAGCCCTCGCGGACCGCGTCCAGGGTGGCTCTGATTTCCGTGGGATGATGGCCATAATCGTCCACCACCAGCACGCCGTCGGCCTCGCCCTTGACCTGGAGGCGACGCTGCACCCCCTGGAATTTCTCCAGGGCCTGGGCGATCACCGTAAATTCGATCTCCAGTTCCAGGCCGACGCTGATCGCGGCCAAGCTGTTGTAGATCAGGTGCCGCCCCGGCCGGTTGAGGCGGATGACGCCCAGCTCGCCGTCGCGACCGCGCACCGTGAATTGGGAGGTACCGTTACCCGAGGTGATCTTGACTGCCTGGAGATCGGCCTGTTCGCTCAGGCCGTAGGTGAAAATCCGTTTTTGAATGCGGGGCAGGATCTGGGCGACGTTGTCGTTGTCGATACAGACCACCGCCACCCCGTAAAAGGGCAGTCGGTCGATGAATTCGAGGAAGATGTCCTTGATATGCTCGATGTCGCGGTAATAATCGAGATGCTCGAGGTCGATGTTGGTCACCACCTCGATCACCGGCGACAACTTGAGAAAGGAGCCGTCGCTCTCGTCGGCCTCGGCGACCAGGAACTCGCCTTCGCCCAGCTTGGCGTTGCTGCCCAGCCCATGGACCTTGCCGCCGACCACCACCGTGGGATCGAGCCCGGCCTCGGCCAGGATGGCGGCCACCATCGAGGTGGTCGAGGTCTTGCCGTGGCTGCCGGCCACGGCGATGCCGTATTTTTTCAGCCGCATCAGCTCGGCCAGCATCTCCGCCCGCTGCACCACCGGCACATGGGCCTCCTTGGCGGCCACCACCTCGGGATTGTCGGCGGGAATGGCGGTGGAGGTGACGACCACGTCCGCGCCGGCGGCCCAGGCCGCCTCATGGCCCTGATGCACCACCCCGCCCAACTGCGTAAGCCGTCTGGTGATGTCGGTGGCGCGCAGGTCGGAACCGCTCACCCGGTACCCCAGGCTCAGCAACAACTCGGCAATGCCCGACATGCCGATGCCGCCGATGCCGACGAAGTGGATGTGTTTGGTTTTTCTGTACATGAAGGCGCCTGCTGTCGAATTAAGAGAGGGTCATCGCCGCTGCCCCGTCCGGGCAGCAAGCCGTATACATTCGTCCACGATCCGGTTCGTGGCGTCCGGCATTGCCATGGTCTTCATGTTGGCCGCCATTGTATGTAACTCTTCCCGGTTCTGCAAGTGCTCGCTGATGGTTCGGGCAAGAATTTCTCCGGTCAGCCCGGATTCGCGCAACACCCGGCAGCCATCTCCTTTTTCGTAATATTTTCCATTCGTTACCTGATGATCATCCGCCGCGAACGGATAAGGAATCAAAAGGGCCGGCAGCCCCATGGCCGCCAGCTCGGCGCAGGTGGTGGCGCCGGCCCGGGACACCACTAGGTCGGCGCGGCCATAGACCCCGGCCATGTCGCGGATAAAGGCGTCGACCTCGGCTTTGAGCCCGAGCTGGGCGTAGCAGTTGGCCACCTGCTCCCGGTCGGCTGCGCCGGTCTGATGGATCAAACGAAACTTCAATCCCTGCGCCTGCAACTGTTCCACCGCCTCCATCATCAGCACATTGACCCGGTGCGCCCCCTGACTGCCACCGAGGACCAGCAGGGTCGGAAGATCCGACACCTGTTTCTCCCGGCCGGCAGCCTCCAGGATCTCGCGCCGCAGGGGATTGCCGGTCTGGACGGTCTTTTTTGCCGGAAAAGGCGGCGTACAGGGCAGGGAGATCAGGATCCGGTCCGCCAGCTTGCCGGCCAGTCGGTTGGCCATCCCCGGCACCGAGTTCTGCTCGTGGATGGCAATGGGGACGCCCAGGAGCTTGGCCGCCAGCAGCACCGGCCCGGTGACATAGCCGCCGACGCCGAACACTAGGTCCGGCCGGAAGCGCCGCATGAGTCGCAGGGCCGCCGCAACCGCGCCGGGCATCAGCAGCAGGCTCTTCAGTCGGCCGGAAAAGCCAAGCCCCTTGACCCCGCCGCACTCCAATGCCGCCAGCTCGAAACCGAGTCCGGCCAAGGCCTGTTGGTCCAAGAGGCGGGAGGTGCCGATAAACAGCACCCGGCTTCCAGGAATTCGCTCCCGCGTTGCCGTGGCCACGGCAATACCGGGAAAGAGATGCCCGCCGGTGCCGCCGCCGGCCACAATCAGCCGCATCAGCTCCACTGCCCCCGCAGGGTGGACCAGCCCGAAACGGTCAGACTGTCGGCTGCCACGACACCGGTCAGCTCCTCGACTTCGGCCATCGCCCCGACAAAACACTGGGGACAATAGCCATGGGTCACCAACTCGTTCTCGGAGAGAAAGGAGACAGGCACCCAGACCCCGTCACGCTCGACCTGATGACAAACACAACACATACGAATCATGACCTCATCACCCATTGTCACACCCTTTCCCGACGCAGCCTCAGCACCTGCTCGGCAAAGACCCGTCCCCGCTCCTCGTATCCGGAAAACATGTCAAAACTGGCGCATCCCGGCGCCAGCAACACCAGATCGCCACTGACCGCGGCGGCCATGGCCTTGCGCACCGCATCCTCCATGGTGGTGGCCGTCTCCGTCGGCACCACGGTACCGAGAGCGGCCTGCATCAACCCGGCCGCCTCGCCCACCAGCACCAGATGCTTGACCTTGCGCCCGACCACCTGCCGGAGCAGGGTGTAGTCGCTGCCCTTGTCGCGGCCGCCGGCGATGAGCACCACCGGGGCCTCGCAGCCGCCCAGGGCCGCCTCCAGGGCGCCGATATTGGTGGCCTTGGAATCGTTGATAAACCGAACCCCGGCAATTTCGGCCACCTCGGCCATGCGGTGGGGCGGCGGCGCGAAACTGTTCAAGCCGCGGGCGATGGCCGCGGCATCGCAACCATGAAGCGCGGCCGCGAGCACCGCGGCAGCTCCGTTCAACTGGTTGACCGAGGAATGGAGCTTGGTCGGGCCAAGGTCGTAGTCTTCCTGCCGCAGCCCCCCCCCTTGCGAAAGCGTAAGGAGCACATGCCCGTCAACGATCCGGGCCTCGCATCCCGCCGCCCGGCCAAAGGTGCATCGTTGGACGCCGGCATTGAGAGCCGTCGCCGCGGCCACCGGGTCGTCGGCGCCGAGGATGGCGCTGTCGCCGGGGAGCTGGGAGCGAAAGAGCTTCATCTTGGCGCCGGTGTAAGCGCCCAGGGACCCGTGCCGGTCGAGGTGATCGGGCGAGATGTTGAGCAGCAGGCCGATATCGGGCCGGAAGGCCCCGGCCAGGTCGAGCTGGAAGCTGGACAGTTCCAGCACCACCGCGTCATAGCTGCCCGGATCGGCGAAATAGTCGAGCAGGGGGGTACCGATGTTGCCGCCGACAAAGGGTTTTTTGTTTGCCGCCCGCAACAGATGACCGATCAGGCTGGTAACCGTGGTCTTGCCGTTGGAGCCGGTGACCGCGATGACCGGCACCGGGAACTGCCCGGCGGCCAGGGCCAGTTCGCCCGCGATCGGCAATCCCTGGGCGCGGGCCGCCTGCAACACCGGCAGGGCGAGCGGCACCCCGGGTCCGGGGATCACCAGATCGGCCCCGGCAAGCATGGCGTCGGTGTGGCCGCCGGTTTCCATGATCACACCCGCCTGCCGCAGCCATTCCACAGTGGCGGGCTCAATCTGCTCGACGGGTCGCTTGTCCGAAACCCGCACCCGCACGCCCCGACCCACCAGATAGCGCACCGTGGACAGCCCCGCCGCCCCCAGCCCGATCACCACTGCCTGCATACCGCTCTGTACCTGCATGGCTTATCTCAGCTTGAGGGTTGCCAGGGCGATGAGCCCCAGGATGATGGAGACGATCCAGAAACGGACCACTACCTTGGGTTCCAGCCAACCCTTTTTCTCGAAATGGTGATGAAAGGGCGCCATGAGAAAAATCCGCTTGCCGCCGCTCATCTTGAAATAGCCTACCTGGAGGATGACCGAAATCGCCTCCATGACAAAGATCCCGCCGACGATCACCAGGAGAAACTCCTGCTTGGTGATCACCGAGACCACACCCAGGGTGCCGCCCAGGGAAAGGGAACCGACATCGCCCATGAACATTTCCGCCGGATAGCAGTTAAACCAGAGAAAGCCGAGACAGGCGCCGACAATAGCCCCGCAGAAGATGGTGACCTCGCCGGCTCCGGGGACAAAGGGGATCTGGAGATAGCTGGCGACCACCGCGTTACCGGCGACATAAGAGAAGATGAGATAGGTCGAGGCGGTGATCACGATCGGTCCGCACGCCAACCCGTCCAACCCGTCGGTAAGATTGACCGCATTGGAGGCGCCAACGATCACCAGCACGGCAAAGGGCAGATACCACCAGCCCAGATCGGGATGAAAGGACTTGAAGAAGGGAAAGCTGAGGATGCCGTCGTGGCCGCGGGTCAGGAGCAGGAACACGCCGACCACCGTGGCCCCCAGCATCTGGAGCACCAATTTTTCCCGGGCGCTCAACCCCCTGGAGTTGCCTTTGCGGATCTTCTTGAGGTCGTCGGCCGAGCCGATCCCGCCGAAAAACAGGCTGATGCCGATCAACATCCAGACTAGGCCGCTCCTCAGATCGGTCCACAACAGCGCCGAGACGGTCATGGCAAAGAGGATCAACATCCCGCCCATGGTCGGCACCCCTTTCTTGGAAAAGTGGGTCTCCGGCCCGTCGTCGCGGATCACTTGGCCGATCTGTTTTTTCTGCAACCAGGCAATGAACCGGGGGCCGATGATCACCACGATCAGGAAGGCGGTCACCGCGCCGCCGATGGAGCGGAAGGTGATGTACCGAAAGACGTTGAGCCAACTCAACTCGGTATGAAAGGGGTAGAGCAGATTATAGAACATGATGGTGTGCCGTGGTTACCGGACTGGTTGCAATCGTTTTTCCAATTCGTCGAGGAGCTGTTCCATACGCATGCCGCGCGATCCCTTGATCAGGAGCCAATCGCCTGGGCTCAGGCTGCCGTCGGCCAGCAGCCGGCAGAGGTCATCGGCCATGGCCCGCGGGTCGGGAAAGATCTGGACCGCCTCCGGCCGCATGCCGGCCGCGAGCGCCGCCCGCGCCACATGGGCAGCCTGGGTGCCGGTGAGCAGAAGGCGATCGTAGCCCAGGCTCGCCGCCAAAGCGCCGATACCGGCATGGAGGTCCGCCGAGGCCGCCCCCAGCTCCAGCATGTCGCCCAGGGCGGCCACATGGCGGCTGTTTGTACCAAAAGCGGCGGCAGTGCGCAAGCCGGCAGCCATCGAGGCGGGATTGGCGTTGTAGGCGTCGTTGACCACCTTCAAGCCGCCGGGCAGCTCGCTGATCGCCAGCCGCTTGTCCACCGTGGGTGCATACTGTTCCAAGCCCCGGACAATGACCTCCGAGCCGATCTCGGCGGCGTGGGCAATGGCGGCGGCGGCGGCGCAGTTGCTCACATTGTGGCTGCCGCAGACCGGCACGGTAAGCCGACGCTGCCAGGGGCCGATATGGAGGGTGAAGCGCATGCCCTGCTCGCCGAGATTCTCCTGGCGGGTGACCCGGACCAGGGGCTGGTGCCGGCGACCGGCAGGGGTGACCGCAAAACCGATTTGAGTGCCGCCCGCCTTGCGTGCCTGATCCCGGACATGGGGATCGTCGCAGTTGACCACCCGGATGGCCCCGGGCCGCATCCCGGCAAAGAGCTCGCCCTTGGCCGCCGCCACCCCGGCGACGTTGCCCAGCCCTTGCAGATGGGCGGGATGGACATTGTTGATACAGCCGATGTCGGGGTCGGCGATGGCCACCAAGCGGGCAATCTCGCCGGGGACATTCATCCCCATCTCGACAATCGCCAGCCGGTGCCCGGCCTCCAAGGGCAAAAGGGTGAGGGGCAGGCCGACCAGATTGTTGAAATTGCCCCGGGTCTTCAGCAGCGGGTCGATACCGGTGTGGGTCTGCCGCAGGGCCTCGGCAAAGATGGCAGCCACCATCTCCTTGACCGAGGTCTTGCCCGAACTACCGGTGATAGCCGCCACCTTGACCGTACCCCCGAGCAGCCGGCGACGATAGGCGGCCAGATTGCCAAGGGCGCGGAGGCTGTCGTCGACTTGAATGTAGACCACCCCGCCGCGGAAGGCCGGCGGCATCCGCTCGGCGATCACCGCCGCCGCGCCACGCTCCACGGCACCATCGATGTATTGATGGCCGTCAAAGGTCTCGCCGGCGAGGGCCACGAAGATGTCGCCCGCCACCAAGGTGCGGGTATCGGTCGAAACCTGCCGCAGCACGGCCTGCTGGCTGTCGGCCATCACCCGGCCGCCGGTAGCGGCGACGAGATGGCGCGCGTTCCAGTGGAGCAGGCCATTGGTGGCCTCCAGGCAGTCATCGAAAAAATGTTTGACCGTGCCCATGATCTGATAGTTCTCATGGCCCTTGCCGGCAATGAGCAGGCTGTCTCCGGGTGCGGCCAGGCTACAGGCGGCGGCGATGGCCTCGCGTCGGCTGGCGATCACCGCATAGCCGTCCAGCGGCTGCGGGCCGCAGAACAACGCCTCCACCGGGTGCGCTACCTTGCCGCTCGCCGTCACCCCCTGCACGATCTCGGCGATAATCGTCTCCGGATTCTCGGTGCGCGGATTGTCGGAGGTGACGATGACCACGTCCACCAAGCGGGCGGCAATGGCCCCCATCAGCGGCCGCTTGCCGCGATCACGGTCGCCGCCGCAGCCAAACAGGCAGATCAGCCGGCGGGGCGCCAGCCCTTGCAGGGTGGAGAGCACGTTCTCCAGGGCATCGGGCGTATGGGCGTAATCGACAAAGACCGCCGGCCCCGAGGGGGTCGTCTCCCCCGGCAGCCGCACCCGCTCCAGCCGGCCGGGAACGCGGCCGACCCCGGCCAATCCGGCGCGGATCGAGCTCTGCGCCAACCCCAGCCCCAGACCGACACCGGCGGCGGCCAGCACATTGAGGACGTTGTAGCCCCCGGTCAACGGCGAGGAGAAAGTAGCGACCTCGCCCTTGAGGTCGAGGATGCCATGGAAGCCCTCCACGGTCTGCGCCACCTCGGCAGCGCGCACCTCGCATCCCGCCGAGAGGCCGCAGCGAAGCAGGGCGCCGCCAGTGACTGCCCGGCAGATCCGCTCGCCCCAGTCGATCCCCTCGGCCCGGGGACCGACCACCACCACCGCGGTCCCGTTCGGCTTGAGATGATGCCGGAACAACAGCTCCTTGGCGGCAAAATAGTCCTCCAGGGTGCGATGGTAGTCGAGGTGATCGCGGCTTAAGTTGGTGAACAGGGCCACGTCGAAACAGGTTCGCCCCAACCGCTGCTGGTGCAGGGCATGCGACGAGACCTCGATGATCACGTGGGTGACGCCCGCGTCGGCCATGGTGCGGAACAGCCGCTGCAGGGTGACCGGATCGGGGGTGGTCAGCGGCGCCTCCTGGAGGATGTGCACCCCCTCGCCATCGTGGTAGCGGTAGTTGACCGTGCCGACCACCCCGGGCCGATAGCCCGCGGCCGCCAGCATGCCTTCGATCAGCCAACTGCAGGTGGTCTTGCCGTTGGTCCCGGTGATGCCGATCAGGCGCATCCGCTCGGCCGGATAGCCGTACCAGGCCGCCGCCAGCTCGCTGATCGCCGCATGACAATCAGCGACGCGGATGACCGGCACCGGCAGCTCATCCCTTTGCCCCTGCCCCTCGACCACGACGGCCAGGCACCCCTTGGCGATCGCCTCCGGGATGAACAGACGGCCATCGGTCTTCTCCCCCGGCACGGCGACGAACAAGCTGCCAGGGAGCACCTGCCTGGAATCGGAGGTCACCGCAACGACCTCCCTCTCCAGGACTGCGGCAGGCAGCCGGTCGGTATCCCGGGAAGCGAGAGACTGGAGGAGGTGCGCCAGAGTGATCATCGCCATACCCCGATCATTTGGAATCCAGAGTGAGAATACATTCATCAACGCCGAGCAACGACTGTCCCGGCAGCGGATACTGGGCAACGATCCGGCCGCTGCCGTTGATCCGCACCTTCATCTTGTACTTGTCGATCTGCTGCAACCCCTTGCGCAGGCTCATGCCCCGCATCTGCGGCATAACCGGAACCGGCTCCTTGGCTTTGCCCGGCGTCTCCCGGAACGTTAACCGCTTGGAGATAAAAAACTGCCGCAGATTCTCCTTGCTCCGCTCCGGTGGCACCGTCGCCACGCTGTCCGGCATTTGACTCTTAACGAAACCCGACAGCAACTCCTTGCCCATGGCCTCCAAGGCGGCCAGACCGCTTCCTTTGTCGTTGGACAAGGGGTGGAGGTAATCCTGCTCGACCGCCATCAGCAACAAAAATCTCGGTTGTTTGGCCGGAGCCAAGCCAACGAACAACTCCTGGATGGAGTGGCGGGAAAAATTCTTTTCCTTGCGCACCTGGGCATGGTCGGCGGTAAAAACGACCATGTTTTCCTGGTCCAGCAGCCACTTGGTGAACAAGTCGCGCCGGATCTTCACGCCCAGGGCCGGATCGAGGACATGAATCTTTTCCGTGGCCTCGTTGTTGCGGACATAGCGTTTGGCCGTTTTATGATCGTACAACGAATCGACCACATACGGCGTTATCCGCCAGCCGCCGTTCACCAGACTCGCCAGGGTGACCCCCACCTGCACGCCGGTGACCACCGGTTCGGCCTCTGCCTGTTCCGGCGCGCCAGGCCCGGATTCCCAGTTGCCAAAGACCGACCCGAACAGTTGGATCTGCTTTTCAAAGGCATCGAGTTGTTCCCCGGAAAAGCCGTAATTCGGCGCTGCCACCGTCGGCGGCAGCAACGCCGGACCATCCAGCCCTTCCCGCTCGATGGCGGCGGCCCGGGCCAGGATGGGGCGGATCAGTTCCTTGTTGAGCACATGGTTGTAGATCCGGTTGACCCGGTTGCTTTCGCTGGCTTTCCAGAAATAATTGGGATTGAAGGAGGGCTGATTCACCAGGGCCAAGATCCGGCCGCTTCCCGGCTCGATCAGCAAGCCCATCCCTTTCTCCGCCCCTTGGGCGGCAAGGTAGCTGCGGACCCGGTTTTCCACCTGCTTTTGCAGCTCGATATCCAGAGTCAACATCAGATCGGCCCCGGAGGTTCCCAGGCTCTCCTGTCCCTGAAAATCGATGTCCGGGATATTGCTTCTCCGGAATCCGTCCGCCTGCAAAACCGTATCGTATTTCCCTTCCACCCCGGCAAGCCCGACACCGTCGCCCATAAACCCCAAGACATGCGAGGCGGAGGTATGGCCGGGATAAAACCGGATCTCCTCGGCCTTGCACGATACGCCCTTGAGTTGCAGCGCAGCGATCTGTTCGGCCTGCTTCTCGTCGATATCTTCGGCCAGGACCATGGAGTCCTGCGAACTTTTCAACCGCGCCTCGATATTCTCCGGCTTGTCACCGATGAACCGGGCTAACTGTTCCGCGGTCGTGCGCCGGTCGCCAATTTCCGTCGGGTGCACCTGCACGGAAAACAACCGGTACGAGACCGCCAATTCCCGCCACTTCCGATCGTACACCGCTCCCCTTAAAACAGGTTCAGCGGGCGTTTGGCCCGCTGAACGAGTAGAAATTTTGCCGACAGCAGACTGTAGTATCCTGCCGATATCCTGGAGGGAGGGATGGATTCTATACAGAACGATGCCAGCTGCTGTCAGCAAAATAACAAAGAAACATACGGGAAAAAACCATCGTCTTTTATTCTTTCTGGACCTGAGGGATTTTGTCATTGCCAGGCTACATCCGACGCACCTGCCCTTGGTCAGGTTCAAACAACTTCAGCTTGGTCTTGGCCAGGGCCGCGACCTGGGTTTTCGAGGCCACCTGGGCGCGAGCCGCCAACAGACGGACATTCTCGTTGGCTATTGCCGAGTTCCTCGCCCGCAACTGCTCGGCTCTAGCCTGCATATCGGTCATTTTCCCATGGAAGAATTGGGTCAGCGCCACGGCGATCACCAAGGCCACCGCCAGCATGACCGCAAGCGCTTTCCCCTGTTCGAGGGGGAGATGCAGCGCAGAGCCGCGGGACTGCTGCCGGGATTTCGCCTTCGAAAACACCTGCTGCCGGGGTCTGTACGACCGGACACTTACATTCCGCGTCATTGCTCCAAGCCTCCTCACTCTCCTCATCCTGTGTCCCGAAACGGTTGCCAGAAGGCACGTTACGCTCGCTCCGCGACCCGCAATTTTGCGCTTCTCGCCCTCGGATTACGCTCGATCTCCCCGGCCGACGGCTCAATCGGCCGCTTACTGAGCACCCTGTACGCCGGGTTCTGCCCAAAGGCCTGCTTCACCATCCGATCCTCCAGGGAATGAAAGGTGATGATGCAGATCCGCGCGCCCGGCCGTAGCACCTCAGGCGCCGTGGTCAACAGTTTGGTCAGGTTGTCGAGTTCGCCGTTGACCGCTATCCGCAAGGCCTGGAAGACCTTGGTGGCGACATGAACCTTGGGCGGATGATACTTCCGGGGCACAGCCGCAGCCACGATCGCCGCCAACCGGCCCGTGGTCGCCACCGGCTCCTCTTGCCGCGCCTGAACGAGAAAGCGGGCAATCCGCCGGGCTTGCCGCTCCTCGCCGTAATGATAAAAAATATCGGCCAGCTGCTCCTCGGTAAGCCGGGCAACCAGCGCGGCGGCGGTTAGCGGCTTGCGCCGGTCCATGCGCATATCCAGGGCGCTCTCGGTCCGGAAGCTGAATCCCCGCTCCGCCTGGTCAAGCTGCAAGGAAGAGACGCCCAGGTCGGCGATCAGGCCGTCAACGGTGCTTATCCCCACTCGGGCCAGTTCCGGCACCAGATCGGCATAGGAGGCGCGGACAACCCGCAGCCGCTCAGCGTACGGCGCCAACCGTGCGACGGCCTTTCCGGCCGCATCCTCATCCCACTCAAAACCGACCAATTGACCCGTGGGTGCCGTCTGTTCCAGGATCGCCTGCGCATGTCCGCCCAATCCCAGGGTGCCGTCGACGTAGAGGCCATCCGCTTGCGGTTGCAGCCAAGCCAGCACCTCGTCCTGCAACACCGGAATATGAAGCGCACACTGGTCTGGTGGCATGCGGCCTTACAGTCTACAAAATACCCAGATTGGCGAAACCGTCCCTGAAGTCGCCGAAGTTCTGCCGGGTGCTCCGGGTTTCTTCATCCCAGGCATTCTTGTCCCAGATCTCGAAATGCCGGAGCATACCGACCACTGCCACATCCTTTTCGATCCCCATCCCGGCCCTGAGTGTGGGCGGCAGGAGGATACGCCCCTGCTTGTCCACCGGGCACTCGTTGACGCCGGCGATGACGTAGCGGACAAACCGACCGAAATCGGGCTGATTTTCCCCCCGGGCCAGCAGTTTTTCTTCCAGGGCTTCCCATTCGGCCACCGGATAGGCGCGCAGACATTTTTCCCAGTGGGTGACGACCAACTCCTCGGAGTTGTACTGTTCCCGCAGCACGTCGCGGAACCGGGTCGGGATGTTCAACCGCCCCTTCGGATCAAGACTGTGTTCCGAGTGACTCCGAAATCGCAGCACAGCGCTCCCTTCCCCTTGCCCGGTCAAAACCGGGGGCAACCCACCACTTTCAACCCCTTTAAACCACTTTCCACCACTCTATGACTCATTAGTATACGAACCGGACATGAGAGTCAAGGAAAAACACAAGGAGAAAACATGGCCGAACGCCCATCGCCTGCCCAAAGAAAAAAAGACAAAAACAACAAAATGTCGGTACGATAAAAAAACATTCGAACGAGCGCAGGGATCACAGCGAGCACAGGCACCGAAGGCGTTGCAATCCGCAAATCGCCTGCGGCACAAGCATCTCAAAGCAACAATCCGGAAAAGGTCTCAGGGGGTTAGCTAAGGGAAAAAGGGGGGAGTAGAACGTATGCAAGGAAAGCGCGGGGAAACTCAGCCTCTCTTGTCAGGATCGTCAAACAGACCGGGCTGCTGCAAAGCGCCGGTGCGGACCGGCAAACCAAAATGTTCGTAGGCGGCGACCGTGGCCATCCGCCCGCGGGGGGTACGGATCAGAAAGCCGGACTGGATGAGAAAGGGTTCATAGACATCTTCCAGGGTGTTCTTTTCTTCGCAGACCGCGGTCGACAGGGTTTCCAATCCGATGGGCCCCCCCTGGAATCGTTCGATCAGGGTCAACAGAATCCGGCGATCCATCTCGTCGAGACCAAGCCGGTCGACATTGAGCATGGTCAGGGCCTCGTCGGCCACGTTCCGGGAAACCACCTTATGCCCGCCCACCTCGGAAAAATCGCGCACCCGCCGCAGCAGCCGGTTGGCGATCCTGGGGGTGCCCCGCGAGCGCCGCCCCAGCTCCATGGCGCCCTCGGCGTCGATCTCGATATTGAACACCCGGGCGGTGCGCTGGATGATGGTCACCAGTTGCTCGGGACTGTAATAATCCAGGCGCAGCATGACGCCGAACCGGTCGCGGAGCGGGGGGGTCAGCAGCCCGGTCCGGGTGGTGGCCCCTACCAGGGTGAACCGGGGCAGGTCCATCTTCACCGACCGGGCTCCCGGTCCCTGACCGATGACCAGGTCGAGCTGAAAATCCTCCATGGCCGGATAGAGGATTTCCTCGACCACGTGATTGAGCCGGTGGATCTCGTCGATGAAGAGCACATCCCCGGCCTGCAAGCTGGTGAGGATGGCCGCCAGATCGCCGGCCCGCTCGATCACCGGCCCGGAGGTCACCTTGATGCCGGCCCCCATCTCATTGGCGATGATGTAGGCGAGCGTGGTCTTGCCCAAGCCGGGAAAGCCGTGGAACAGGACATGGTCGAGCGGTTCGCCCCGCTGCCGGGCCGCCTGGATAAAGACCCGCAGGCTCTGCTTGACCTGGTCCTGGCCGATGTACTCGTCCAAGCGCCGCGGCCGGATCTCGCCCCCCCTTTGGAGGTCTTCGACCAGCGCCCCGCCGGCGACCAGCCGTTTTCCGGTCAACTGTTCCTCGTGTTTCATCGCGCCTCGCTCCGTCCCGTTTCCCTGACCCTACCGTGCGGCCAGGGAGCGCAGGGCCAGCCGGATCAGTTCCTCGACCCGAAGCGGCTCCGCGCCGTCGGGGAGTTGTTGCTCGACCGCGCGCAGGGCCTGCCAGGCCATGGCCTGGGGATAGCCAAGATTGACCAGGGCGGAGACGGCATCGTCCACCATGTTGGGCGCCGCAGCCACTGCCGCCGCGCGCGGACCAGTGTCGTCCGCCGGAAAGCCACCCAGGCCGCCAACTTTTTCCGCCAGCTCCACGCAGAGCCGCTGGGCCGTCTTCTTGCCGATGCCGGGCAGGGCGGTCAGCCGCGACAGGTCCTTCACCGTGATTGCCTGGCACAACTCGTTCACCCCGATTCCCGACAGGATGGTCAGGGCCAGTTTCGGCCCGATGCCGGCCACCGTGACCAGGAGCAAAAACAGGTCCTTTTCATCCTTTTTGTGGAAACCATAAAGACTGATCGCGTCTTCGCGGACCACCGTCTGCACCAAGAGAAAACAGGCGTGGCCCGTTTCCGGCAGGGCGTCGTAGGTCCGGCCGGAGATAAAGGCCTCATACCCCACTCCGCCAACATCGAGAATGACAGCGTTCGGGCTTTTGGCGAGGACCAAACCGCTGAGTGAGGCAATCATCGGCGACTGGAGACTGGGGGCATGTTTAAGACGAAGGGGTTGTTGGTTTCGGACTACGAACGGCTGGCAGCGTCCCGATGAAAAGGGACGTGATGGGCATGACAGATGGCCACGGCCAGGGCGTCGGCGGCGTCTTGCGAAGGAATCGCATCCAGCCCCAACAAGGTGCGGACCATCTGCTGCACCTGACCTTTTTCGGCCTGCCCGTATCCGGCCACCGACTGCTTCACCGTGCGGGCAGGATAATCGTAGACCGCCAGGTTGTTGTGCAGGGCCGCCACCACCGCCGCGCCCCGCGCCTGCCCCAGTTTGAGGGCCGAGCGCGGGTTGCGGTCGACGAACATATCCTCGACCGCAGCCACCTCGGGCCCATGGAGGCTGATCACCTCGCACAGGTCCTGAAAAATGGTCAGCAGCCGCCGGGAAAAATCGGTCTCTCCGGCAGTGCGGATGGTGCCGCAGGCAACGAAACCGACGGCATGGCCGTTGGTGGCGATCACCCCGTATCCCGTAATCCGCGAGCCGGGATCAATGCCTAGGATGCGCATCCGCGGGCAGGGAAGCCAAAACTCAGGACAACTGCTCCATCAACTCGTCGGCGATGTCGAAATTGGCATGCACCTTTTGGACATCGTCGTGATCTTCGAGATTTTCGAGCAAGCGCAGCAAAGAGCGGGCCGTCTTTTCCTCGGTCACCTCGATGCTGTTCTTGGGCACCATGGAGAGACTGGCATCGGAGAATTTGACATTGCTCTTTTCCAGCCGGTCGACCACATCGTTGAAGGCCTCCGGGGCGGTGACGATCTGAAAGCTGTCCTCCTCCTCGACCACATCCTCGGCGCCGGCCTCCAGGGCCAGATCCATCAACTCATCCTCGGTCACGCCCTCCTTGGCCACCGACAGGGTCCCCTTCTTGTCGAACATCCAGGCCACGCAGCCGAATTCGCCGAGATTGCCGCCGCTCTTGGCGAAAAAATGACGGATATCGGCCACGGTTCGGTTCTTGTTGTCGGTCATGGTCTCGACCAGGACCGCCACCCCGCCGGGCCCGTACCCCTCATACAAAATCTCTTCGTAGATCGCGCCTCCCAAGTCGCCGGTGCCCTTTTTAATGGCCCGGTCGATATTGTCCTTGGGCATATTCTCGCCCTTGGCCGCAGTGACGGCGCTCCGCAGGCGCGGGTTGCCCTCGGGGTCGCCGCCGCCCATCCTGGCGGCGATGGTGATCTCCTTGATCAGTTTGGTAAAGATCTTGCCGCGCTTGGCGTCATTGGCCCCTTTCTTGCGCTTGATCGTGCTCCACTTCGAATGTCCCGACACGGTCTGACTCCTTCAATAAAAAATATCGTCCAGTTACTTAGAGTTGCATTACACCGCCCGGCGGAACCCCCGGCCGAGCACAAAGACTTCCCGGCTTTCGAGGCGCGAACTTTTGGGTTTCACCACCTTGACGGTCGTAAACAGCGGTTTGCATTCTCGCAGGAATTCGGGAAAATCCTCACCTTGAAAGACCTTGCAGTACAAGGTCCCGTTTTCATGCAGAAACAGGGCGGCCAATTCAAGGACGCGCCGCGCCAGCCTGAGCGATTGCTGATGGTCGGCATACTGGCTGCCCGTGGTCCGGGGCGCCATGTCGCTCAGCACCACATGAAAACCCGGCCAGCGTTGCCGCAGATACTCGACGAACTCCTGAGAGGTGACATCATAACAGAGCCAATGGATTTCGGCATGGGGTTTTTGCACCGCGATATCGGTACGCTGGAGATCGGCTGCCACCACCAGCCCGCCCTCGCCGACGATGGAAGCGGCATAGAGGCTCCAACTGCCGGGATGACAGCCGAGGTCGAGCACGCGCTGGCCGGGCTTGAGAAACTTGTACTTGAGCTGCGCCTCTTCCAGTTTGTACACGGACCGGGCCGGATAGTTGTCTTTCTTCGCCTTCTTGAAATAATAGTCCTGTTCTTTGCGCATTGCTCACTCCCTCGGAAACGTTTTGGCGGCATCAGCATCGTCTGCGGCCATGGTCTGCGCCAGCCGCAGGGCGCTGTCGACATCGCTGACCTCGCCGGTCATCCGCGCCTCCTCGACCGCGGCGAGAATCCGTTTAAACAGCGGTCCCGGCGGAAGATGCAGCTTGTCGATCAGATCCCTGCCGGTCAGCAGCGGCGGGGAGGATTGCACCGGGGCGACATGCACGGTCCGAACCTGGGCCAGATGCCGATACAACCCGGCCAATTCCTCTTCCATGCCCGCAATCCGCTCGACGCCCCGGCCGGCCAGGCTGTCGGCCATGGCCAGCAAAAAAAGTCCCTCCAGGTCGTCACCGGCGGTGCGGATCATCCGGATGGCGGCCCGCACGGTCAGGGGGCCGGCCCGGGCGACATTGGCCAGATGAAAGGGCCGCATGTGGCCAGCGATCAGACGTCCCACCCGCTCCCGGGCCTCGTTGCTCCAGCGTAGCCGCAGGGCCAGGGTATCGAACATCCGCGCCCCGACCTGATCATGATTGTAGAAGGTGATGCGCCCGCCCTTGTCGGGGCGCAGGGCATGGGTGGCGGGCTTGCCCAAGTCATGCAGCAAGGCGGCCCATTTCAACCGCTGCCGTCGGTACGCAGCCCCCAGATAGGCCGCCATCTCCTCCCCGGAGGCAGGGAAGAAATCGTCCGGCGCAGCGAGAACCCGCTCCATCTGGCCCAGGGTCTCCAGGTTGTGCTCCCAGACGTCGAGATGATGGCTCTTGGGCTGGGCCATACCGATCCCGGCCGTCAATTCGGGAATGAGCGCCCACAGCAGGCCGCATGCGGCCATCGAGCGCACGGTGGCATGGGCATCGGCCGCAGCCATAATCAAATCGAGCTCGTGGGCGATCCGCTCGGGCGCAACCGCGGTCACCAAGTGACGTTGCCGCTGGACCAGGGTCAGGGTGGCGGCCGCAACCGCGAATCCCAGGGTGGCGGCAAAGCGAAAGACCCGCACCAGCCGCAACGGGTCGCTGATGAAACTCGCCGCGCTCGCCGCCCGGATCAGGCCCGCCTTGAGATCGGCATGACCGCCGGTGGGATCGATCAGGGGCAGCTCGTCATCCGGCTCCGGCCGGGCGAGCAACGGGTCAATCCGTACCCCCAGGGCGTTGACGGTCAGGTCGCGCCGGACCAGGTCGTCGGCAATGGTTTGCGTCCCCTCGCGAAAGGAAGAAAAATCAACGGTCACCCCCCGGCTGACCACCCGGGCCGCATCCTCCTCCCGCCCCAGAGGCACCAGGGCCCCGCCGGTCAGAGCCGCCAACCTGGAGGCCCAGATCGTGGCCCCGACGGCCACGGTCAGGTCGATATCGGCCGGGGTCTGGCCCAGCAGCAGATCGCGCACCACCCCGCCGGCCAGATAGAGTGCACCGCCCTGCTCCGCCTGCACCGTGGTTAATGGCCGATACAGCCAGGGCGGCAAGAGCGCCAGGACCTGCCGCCCGCTGATGCTCTCGGCAACCGCCGGCATGGGTCAAATCCGCCAGGCGGCGAACTGGTCTTCCGCCAGCGGGACAAACACGCCCTGCTCGCAAACGGTTCCCTTGTCGATCATGACCTCGGCCTCGGTGATGCCGCCCTCCACCTTCTTGCCAAAGCGCACCACCAGGCCGGCCAGGTGGCGGACAATGGCCGTCTCCTGGCTGGTGCCGGCCACCTTTTCCTCGGCATGGCGCAGCAGGCCGAGCGGACCGGGCCGTGAGGTCATGCGCAGCAGCCAGTCCCCGGGATCGCGCAAGGCCTGCAACCGGTCGTTTTCCCGCTCATCCCGGCCGAGGATGAACCAGGTGTCGTCATCCAGCTTGAATTGGCGACCGATGGTCAGTAGCCGGACGTCATCGACGGCCCGCCGTTCACCAAAGGAAAAAAGGCCGTGGTAGAAGTGCTTGATCCGCGTGGCCAGATTGGGATCGGTGAGCATGCAGCCGCCGGCCGGGGTGGGGTAGTCGGTGATGCCCATCTGGGCCGCCAGCATTTTTTGCTGCTTGCGGCCCCGGCCGGAAAACCCGTACAGCCGCTCCCGATCCACCAGCCCCTCCAGTTCCGCTCGGGTCGGGGCCATCAGCTTGGCGCAGAGCGGCCGCAGCAGCAGGCCCTCGCAGCCGGAATCGCGCTCGATCACCCGCAGGGTGTCCCGCCGCTGCGACATCGGCCGCTGCCCCAGCACCTCGCCGGTGATCAGGCAGGAGGCGCCGTAGGCCGGCATCAGTTCGCGGGCCCGGGTCAACATCAGGATCTTGCAATCGATGCAGGGGTTGAAATGCTTGCCGAAGCCGTGGGCCGGATTGTCCAGCAGGCGCAGATACCCCACGCTGATGTCGATCACCTCGACCGAAAGCCCGTATTGCCGGCGCATGTCGGCCGCGTATTCGTCCGGCCGGGCCAGCAGGTCGTGATCGAAAAAAGGGGTGACGAATTTGAGCGCCACCACCCGTACCCCCTGATCGGCCACCACCCGGCAGGCCAGGATCGAATCCAGGCCGCCCGAAAACAGGCCCAAGGCCACCCGCCCGTTCATACCGGTTTTCTCTTGCCTTTGCGTTCGATCAGTTCACCGGCAAAGGCCAGGGTCTGGGCCGTGGGGCGATCGCCGCCCAGCATCCGCGCCAGCTCGGCCACCTGCGCCTCTTTGGCCAGGGGATTGATCAGGGTCCGGGTGCGGCCGTCCTCGACCTGTTTTTCCACCTTGAAGTGGAGATCGGCGCAGGCGGCGATCTGCGGCAGGTGGGTGATACACAGGACCTGATGATGCCCGGCCAGTTCGCTGATCTTTTCGGCCACGGCCTCGGCCGCCTGACCGCCGATACCGGCGTCGACCTCGTCGAAGATTACCGTATCGACCTGATCCCGCCGGGCGAGCAGACATTTCATCGCCAGCATCAGCCGCGACAGTTCGCCGCCGGACACGATCTTCACCAACGGTTTCGCCGGCTCGCCGGGATTGGCGGAAAAGAGAAACTCGACCCCATCCCGGCCGGTGGGTTGGACGCCCTCCATCCCCGGCCCCTCCGGCACGGTCATTGCCACCCGGAAAACCGCCTGGGGAAAGCTGAGCGAGGCCAGCTCCCGCTCCATGCTCTGTTCCAGTTTCCTCGCCGCCTCCCGCCGGGATCGGGTTAGCTCGGCGGCCGTGAGCAGGGCCTCGGTGGCGGTCTCCTCCACCCGCAGTTCCGCCCGACCAATCTCCTCTTCCAGACTCTCCAAGAGCGCCAAGGTGGACTCGGCCCGGTCGGCAAAGGCGATGACCTCGTCCAGGGTCGGCCCGTATTTGCGCTGCACCTGCTTCAATTCGGCCAGCCGCTCGGAAATGGCGTCGAGACGGGTGGGGTCCGTGGGAAGCGCATCGAGGTATTTTTGCAAGCCGCCGGCCAGATCCTCCAACTCGTAGCCGGCGGAGGCGATCCGTTCGGCCAGGGGCTCCAGGTCGCGATCAAGGACCGCCGCCTGCTCCAAATGTTTTCTGATCTCGACCAGGGGACCACTCACCGTATCCGCCAGTTGCCGGCTGGAGGCGCCGACCAGCCGAAGAAGCGCATCCGTGGATTTCAACTGCTCCCGCTCCCGCAAGAGGTGCTCGTCCTCGCCGGCCGTGGGCTTGCACTTGCGGATCTCCTCCACCTGGAAGCGGAGGAAATCGCGCTGCTGCTCCTTATCCTGCTCCTTGCCCTGCAACTGCCGCAGCTCCGAGGAAGCCTGCTGCCAGCGCTGAAAGAGCTTGCCGAACTGCTGCCGCAACCCCCGCAGCTCGCCGAAGGTGTCAAGGCAGTCGAGGTGATTGCGGACATTGAGCAGTTGCTGGTGATCGTGCTGACTGGCGATGTTGATCAGGCCGGCGGTCAGCTCCCCGGACAGGCGGGTGGTGACCGCCTGGTCATTGACATAGGACCGGGATCGCCCGTCCTTGGTAAGGACCCGGCGGACAATGCAGGCGGTCCCATCCTGGAGGGCGTGTTCGCCCAGCAGGGTGTTCATCTCAGCATGATCGGGCCGGATGGCGAACACCGCCTCGATCCCCGCCTGATCGCAGTCGTTGCGCACCCAGGAGGCCGTGCCCCGGCCGCCGGTCAGCAGATTGATCGCCTGCAGAATGATCGACTTGCCGGCGCCGGTCTCGCCGGTGAGGACGATCAGGCCGGTTTTCTGCGCCGAAAGATCGAGCTGCAAGGTATCGATCAGGGCCAGATTATGTACTCGAAGTTCCTGCAACATGGTTCTTTTTACCGTGCAAACGGTGAACGCGGGCGGCGACATTCTCCTTGACGCCCGGGGATCAAGATTGTATCGTCTTGAAGATACATATAAAATCAACAACTCGGAGCGTTACAATGTCTGATCCGCAACACCTCAGCGCCAGCCTTGAAGACTATATCGAGGCCATCTACCATATCATCACCGAAAAGCAGGTAGCCCGGGGCAAGGACATCTCCGCCCGCCTGGCCGTGAGTGGCGCTTCGGTCACCGAGGCCCTGCGGGCCCTGTCGAAGCGGGGCTTAATCAATTACGCCCCCTATGAAGTCATCACCCTGACCAGCGAAGGTCGCGAGATCGCCGAGGATGTCATCCGCCGTCATAACTCGCTCAAACAGTTTTTCATCGACGTTCTGGCCATTGAGGAGTCCCTTGCCGAGGAAGGGGCCTGCAAGATCGAGCATACTGCCCCGCCGAAAATCATCGGCCGGATGGTCGATTTCATCAAGTTCCTGGAGGTCTGTCCCCGGGGCGGCAAGGATCTGATCGCCGGATTTGCCAACTTCTGCCAGCAGGGCCAGACGACAAACAACTGCGCCACCTGCATCTCTCACTGCATGGAGGGACAGGCGGGAAGACGCATCCTCTGAAGCCGGCAGCGAAGAAAAGACATGTCCACGGAGGCCTGGTGTTCCCGAACCGCTATCTTAGCATACCCCACAACCGGCGCAAGGGATACCTCTTTTCCCGGAAGGTGAAGATCGCTGATGCCTGTCTATGAATTTACCGCCCTGACCGGTGCGGGCAAAAAGCTCAAAGGGGTCATTGACGCCGATTCCCTCACCGCTGCCCGCCAGAAGATCCGCGGCCAGGGCCACTACCCGGTGGAACTCAAGGAGACTTCGGCCAAGGCCGCCACTGCCGCCACCTCCCTGTTCTCGCGGCAACTGCATCTGGGCCAAGCCATCAAACAGCAGGAGGTCCATATCGCCACCCGACAACTGGCCACCTTGCTCGGCGCCGGCATCCCCTTGGTTCCGGCCCTCAACGGCCTGATCGATCAAACCGATAACCGTTCCTTCAAGACCGTGCTCGCCCAGATCAAGGACGCGGTCAACGAGGGCAACTCCCTGACCTCAGCCCTCACCGACCATCCCCGTCTCTTCTCGAAAATCTACGTCAACATGGTCCGCGCCGGCGAGGCCTCGGGCTCGCTGGACGTGGTGCTCGAACGGCTGGCGGAGTTCGGCGAAAATCAGCACGCCATCCAATCCCGCGTCAAGGCCGCCCTGCTCTACCCCCTGTTCATGGCCATTGTCGGTATCGTGGTCCTGTTTTTGCTGATCACCTTCATCGTGCCCAGCATCACCTCGGTCTTTGAAGGCACCCAGCAGGCCCTGCCGACGCCGACGATTATCCTCATCGGGGTTAGCTCGCTGCTCAAGCAGTTCTGGTGGGCGGTGCTGATTGTCGTTTTGGGGACGCTAGCGGCCGTGCGCTGGTACATCTCCACTCCTGCTGGCCGGCGGCGCTGGGACCGGCTCAAGTTGTCAGCCCCGGGGGTGCGCGACCTCAGCATCAAAACCGCCTCCGCCCGTTTCAGCCGCACCCTGGCCAGCCTCCTCCAATCGGGCGTCTCCCTGATCACCGCCCTGCAGATCGTCAAGAACATCGTCGACAACGTCCTTTTGGCCGACCTGATCAACGAGGCCTGCGACGAGTTGGAAAAGGGATCGAGCCTGTCCCAGTTTTTCAAGGGCAACGAGTGGTTTCCGCCGATGCTGGTGCAGATGATGGCGGTGGGGGAACAGAGCGGCGCCCTGGACAAGATGCTCGCCAAGGCGGCGGACGCTTACGAGAAGGAGGTGGAGGCCAAAATCCTGGCCCTGACCTCGATGATCGAACCGATAATGATCCTGTCCATGGGGGTGGTGGTCAGCTTCATCGTGGTCTCGATTCTGCTGCCCATCTTTGAAATGAACCAACTGATCAGGTAACCCGGAAGACCTCTTCCAAAGTGGTCATCCCGGCCAGCACCTTGCGCAGACCGTCCTGGCGCAGGGTCATCATCCCCGTGGCCAGCGAGGCCAGCGCCTGCTTCTTGATCTGGCCGGCATCCGAGGTGGTCAGAATCAGGCTCTTCATCGCCGGCGTCAGGCTCATCAGCTCGAAAATCCCGATCCGGCCCTTGTAGCCGGTCTGCAAGCACTGGGCGCACCCCACTCCCCGATACAGCTCCCTGCCGGCAAACTTGATCGGCGACAACCCCACCTTTTCGAGAAAGGCGTCGGACGGCACATAGGCTTCCCGGCAATGGGGACAGATCTTGCGCACCAGCCGCTGGGCCAGGATGGCATTGACCGCCGAGGAGACCAGAAAGGGTTCGACGCCCATGTCGATCAGCCGGGTGATGGCGCTGGCCGCATCGTTGGTGTGCAGGGTGGAAAAGACGAGATGGCCGGTGAGAGCGGCCTGAATGGCGATCTCGGCGGTTTCCAGGTCGCGGATCTCACCGACGAGGATGACATCCGGGTCCTGGCGGACGATGGTGCGCAGCCCGTTGGCAAAGGTGAGCCCGATCTTGGGGTTGACCTGCACCTGGCTGATCCCCTGCATCTGGTACTCGATCGGGTCCTCGACGGTGATGATGTTGATGTCGGCGTTGTTGATGATGCCCAGGGCCGAATAGAGGGTGGTGGTCTTGCCGCTGCCGGTGGGACCGGTGACCAGGATGATCCCGTGCGGGGCCTTGATCAACCGCAGAAAATGGTTCAGATCTTCCTTGGAAAATCCCAGATCGGTCAGCGGCACCAGCGAACTCGACTTGTCCAACAGCCGCATGACCACCCGCTCGCCGAACGAGGTCGGCAGGGTGGAGACGCGGATATCGACGTTCTTGTCGGCGATCCTGATCTCGATCCGGCCGTCCTGGGGCAGCCGCTTTTCGGCGATGTCCATCTTGGCCATGATCTTGACCCGCGAGATCAGCTTGCCCTGGACATGGCGGGGCGGCGAATACATATCGTAGAGGATGCCGTCGACCCGCTTGCGGATCTTGACCCGATCCTTGTACGATTCAATGTGAACGTCGCTGGCATTGTCCCGCACCGCCTGGGACAGGACCAGGTTGACCAGCTTGATCACCGGGGCGTCGCTGGTGTCGTCGAGCAAGTCGGAGGTCTCCTCGATCTCGGAGAGGATGGACTCTGGATTGTCCTCGTCCATATCCTGCATGACCTGATCGGCGACCTCCTGCCGGGTCATGTCATAGGCCGAGTGGATGGCGACAAAAACCTCGTTCTGGGAGGTCAGGACGGTCTTGATTCCTTCCCAGTGGAGCAGCCGCTGGAGGTCGTCCAACTGCTGGAGGTAAAAGGGCTCGGCCACGGCAATGTAGGACTCGGCCGGGGTGGCGATGGGAACCATCTTGAATTTCTTGAGAAAGCCGATGGGCACCCGCGGCACGAAGAAGGGTTCAAAATCAACCGGCAGGGTGTGCACCACCTCCATGCCGCACTGCACACTGCGGGCGTTCAGCAGATCGCTTTCGGTGATCTTGCGGAGCTGGATCAATATCTCTCCGATCCGCCCGCCCTTTTCTCGCTGCAGGTCAAGGGCCGCTTCTATGCTTTCGGCGGTGACCCCGAAGGTCTCCCTGAGGATCTCACCTAACAGGCGCATTCGTCATCCCCTCGCATCTCCACAAAAAAGCCGCCCCACGTTTCCAGGTGCAAAGCTTTCCCCTCCCTTCACTGCCCGGACTTCTTGCCGGGATGCAGGCGCTGCAACCCGGCCTGGGCAGCCGCTTTAAACGGATCCTCAGCCGCCTGGCCGTCTTTGCCTCCATCTTTGGCGGGAGGCAAGGCCAGCACCCGGCGATACAAGGCCTCGGCCTCCGCCTTTTTCCCTTCCTGTTCGCAGACCAGGGCCAAGTTGATCAGGGCGGCCGCGTTGTTGGGGTCGATCTTCAGCGCCTGGTTGAAATACTCCCTGGCGCGGGCGAGATCGTTCTGCTGCATCTTGGCGAAGCCGATATCCGCCAGGGCCACACTGTGCGCCGGATCTTCGACCGGGTGAAAAAATTGATCAGCCGTGTCGCCGGGTTTTTTATGCACCTCTTCCATCGCATCCCGCTTTTTCTGGTACATCGCGGCGAGTTCGGCCGGATTCTCGACGATCCGGGGGGTGATGAAGATATAGAGATTGGTCTTCTCCTGTTTGTTGCTGTGCGATTTAAACATCCAGCCGAGCAAAGGGATGTCGCCGAGCAGCGGCACCTTGTATTCGCCGGTGGTGGTGTCCTGACCGATCATGCCGCCGATAACCACCGTCTGTTCGTTATGCACCACCACAGTGGTTTCCGCGGTCCGCTTGAAGGTGGTCGGGGCGTTGTTGTTGGTATTCTTGAGCTTGATCACCTCCACCCCGATCTCCAGCCGCATCACCTCCGCCTGATTGACCTGGGGGGTGATGGTCAGGCTGGTGGCCACGTCCTTGTACTCATAGTTGGTATAAATCAGGGCGGCCGCGTTGTTGGGGTCGATCTTCAGCGCCTGGTTGAAATACTCCCTGGCGCGGGCGAGATCGTTCTGCTGCATCTTGGCGAAGCCGATATCCGCCAGGGCCACACTGTGCGCCGGATTTTCGACCGGATGAAAAAATTGATCAGCCGTGTCGCCGGGTTTTTTATGCACCTCTTCCATCGCATCCCGCTTTTTCTGGTACATCGCGGCGAGTTCGGCCGGATTCTCGACGATCCGGGGGGTGATGAAGATGTACAGATTGGTCTTTTCCTGTTTGTTGCTGTGCGATTTAAACATCCATCCGAGCAAAGGGATGTCACCGAGCAGCGGCACCTTGTACTCGCCGGTGGTGGTATCCTGGCCGATCATGCCGCCGATAACCACCGTCTGTTCGTTATGCACCACCACAGTGGTTTCCGCTGTCCGCTTGAAGGTGGTGGGGGCGTTGTTGTTGGTATCCTTGAGCTTGATCACCTCCACCCCGATCTCCAACCGCATCACCTCCGCCTGATTGACCTGGGGGGTGATGGTCAGGCTGGTGGCCACATCCTTATACTCATAGTTAGTGTAGTCCTGCTGGGTGCCGGAGGTGGTGTTTTTGCTGGTGATGTAGGGGACATTCTCACCGACCTTGATCGTGGCCTTTTTGTTGTCGGTGGTCAGGATCTGCGGGGTGGCGATGACATTGACGTCATCATCGCTCTTGTAGGCATTGACCACAGCGCCAAGATTCGGGAAAGTGACATCGCCGATCTTGATGCCTTGTTCAAGAATGCCAAGGGTAAACCCCGGAGGCAAGGATCCGGGGTCGGTGGTCATTTGCTTGAGGTTGCCATAGGCCGGGTCGGCCACGCCACTGAACCCGCTAATGACGTCGCCGCCCCCCTTGGCCCATTGCACCCCGATGGCAAAATCCTTGGTGACCTTCACCTCCATGATCAGGGCTTCCAGGTAGACCATCCGCCTGGGGATGTCGAGCTTCTTGACGATCTCCTCGACCACCTCGTATTCCTCGCGCGGTCCGGTGACAATCAAGGCATTGGTCGCCGAATCAGCGACAATTTTGACCTCCTTGGAAATGGCGGGACCGGAGGGGGTGGCAGCCCCGCCGGCGCCGGGTCCCGTCCCCGTTCCTGTTCCCTTTTTCCCGATCGTGTCGTCGGGCAGGTTCATCAGCACCTTGACCAGTTCCTCGGCCTTGGCGTGCTGTAAATAAATCAGCCGCAGATTGCCTCCCTTTCGGGGGGCATCCTCATCGAGCTTAGCCACCAGGGCTCGCACCCGTTGCACGGACGCCTTGGATGCCATGACGATCAGGACATTGGTCCGTTCAAAGGGGATGACCTTGACCACCTCGGCCCGGACCCCCTTTTGCGCCGGGCTGGCGGCGAACAACTGGGTGACCGCCTTGGAGACACTTTCCGCCGAGGTGCGCTGCAGCGGGATGATAACCATCTCCTCAGCGTCCGAGGGTACGTCCACGGTCCGAATAATCTCAAGCAGGCGCGAGATGTTGGATTGAAAATCGGTGAGGATGAGCATGCTCGAACCGGCATGGGAGATCAGGACGCTGGTCTTTGACACCAGGGGGGTCAGCAGGTTTTTCATCTCCTCGGCGTTGGCGTATTTGAGCGAGATGATCTGGGTGACCACCCGGTCATCCCCCGAAAGCGGTTCGCCCTCGCGCAGGGTGGCGACATTCTTCGACCGCGCCACCGCCGAAGGAACGATCTTGATGACCGAGCCGCTCGGCACAGCGGCATAGCCATGAACCTCCAGCACGGATTCAAACACCCGGTAGGCATCCTCCTCGGAAATCCGGGTGGGCGAGATGATGGTAACCTTGCCCTTGACCTCGCGGTCAACAATGAAGTTCTTCTGGGTCAACTCGCTGATATATTTAATAAACAGATTGATATCAACATCATTGAAATCGATGGTGACAAACCGCTGGCTCCCCCCCGCCGGCTGCGCCGCCCTGGGACTGGCGGCGAACAGCGACGGCATGAAAGACAGCAGAGGGAGAACAACCACCAACAGGATGCCGATGTACAAAAAGGACTTTCTCATAATCGTTCACATAGCACGTGAGCAACCGATGTCCAGTTGCTCATCCAGAGTAATATTGCGCGCGGCAACAGCCACATCCTATTGCCCCTGTTGGTCCGTCGCCTTCTCCTTCTCGGCTTCGGGAAGAGGCGTTTCGTCATTCGGCAGAGGCTGTTTGTCGGCCGCTTCGGGCGGGCTCTCTTCCGATGCCGGGTTGGCCTGATTTTCAACCACCGGTGGGGGTGCAGTCCCTGCATTGCGAAAACTGATCCGGCGCCGGGGTTGCGCTTCGGGGACCTTGGTCTCGATTTCCCTGGCCGGTGACCCCGGAGCCCTTTCCGGCACCCTCGCCTCCGTGCGCCCCGCCGCACGCCGCCCCTGATCGTCGCCGGCAGGATCCTTGATAGTCAAGACCTCCTCGCGGCCATGGACCTGCAGGACCACCTTGCCCCTGCTGATTCTGCTGATGATCGCCCCCTGCACCTCGCTTCCGGTCTGATAGAGGTCTTCCAGCTTTGTGCGCTCGTCGCGAATGATCGCCCGGGCATCATCCTTGCCACCGGTCACCGTGCCGAGCAGCGCCAGGTTGAGTTTGGTTTCCGCCAGATCCTCCAAGTCCGTTGGTGCCGGTTCACTCGGATGGGTGGCTGCTTCCAAACCCGCCTGAAAGATATTTCTGGTCAGAATAATCTGATAATCGTCATTGGCCGGCGCGGGTTTGCCCTCCTCCGCCGCCGGGGTTGCCACAGCTTCCTTTTTCTCCGGGGGGGGCTGCCCCTGCAGGCGCTCTTCGACCCGGCCATACCAGAAGGTTACCCCGGCGTAGAGAAGAAGAGCGATGACCGCCAAGCGGAGCACAATGGATATCACGGTGTTATTTCAACTCCTTTTCCAGGTTTTGCACCAACATGGCGAACCCCTCGTAGTGGATGCCCGGGTTGGATAAATCGCCTGTGATCCGAAACGGCAAAGCGTTGTCCTTCAGTTGCATGCGAAAGGCCTGCAGGGCCACCGTGTTGTCCAAGCCCTTGAAGAATTTGTTTTTGGGCTGCATCGCCCCCTTCACGTCGAGTTGACTGAGCACCGGATCACCATGCAGGCTGATCATCCCGGAAAAACGGCCGTCGAACAGCTCGGATTCCACCACCCCTTGCTCGAGTTGCAGGATCGCACCGTGGCCGGAGAGGATGACCGAGCCCTGGGAAAAGGGGATTTCGGTGTGACTGAGGATGGGCCGTTTCAAACCCAAGCTTCCGTTTTCCACCTTCAGCCGCGCTTCCAGGGTAACGCTGCCCCCCTTGACCGGCGGGACAAGGCCGGCGGTAAACGTCCCTGAGACCGCCCCCTGTAATGCGCGGCCCAACAGCCGGCTTATCAGCGGGACATCCGCCAGCCTGAGTTCCCGGGCCGTCCCTTCCACTTCCAGGCCCTTGTGGCGGCCAAGTATCCGCACGGAACCAGCAACGCTGCCCTTGTCGACCGTCATCCGGTACCCGACCACCATGGTCCGGGTTCGCAACGATTCGCCGACATGGGGGTGCAGCGTCAACTCCGATACCTGCACGAGGGGGCTCCGATCTTCCCCCTTCCTATAGCCTTCGATGGCCCGAAGCGTCAATCTCGCCGGCATGGCCAGCGCCACTGTTCCGACCTGCCAGCGCAATTCCGGCCACATGCTGCCGAGGACCTCCTCAAGGGAACGACGGACCGTCTCCTTCGGAAAAAGCAGCCACAGCAACAGGGCGAGCACTCCAATGCCATAGAGCAGATACCCGAGACTCCGACCCAGCCATCCGCTAACGTTTTTCAGCATGCGCTCCCCCGGCGTCTCTAGTGGGATGCGGCTCCGCTGGCCTGATCGACGCACACCATTTGCAGGGTCACATCAAGGGTTCTCGCCTCCTTGGTGTTGTCCTGAATGGTGATCTTGTCTATCCCGACAAGCTGCTCGGGAGATTCCACATGTTCGAGAAAGGTGACCAGTTTGTTCAGGCTGACGGCCTGGAGCTTCATTTCGACCAGGCTCTGTTTGAACTGATCGTTTTCTGTCGACACTGACGGTTTCATGTAGGCGATGTGCTCCTTGACCTCACTGTCGGCGGCGCTCTTCTCAAGGAAGGAGAACAGGCTGAACCCGGGCTCCCGCTGGGCAAGCAGGGACGAGAAGGAACCGGACTGCTGGGCGATCTTGTGATACCGCTCCTGCAAAACCCGCATCTCGACCACGGCTTTCTCCCGCGTGCTCAACCTCTTGCTCAGTTTAGCCCGGCCGTCTGTCAAAGGAAAAATGATGAACTGGAGCAGAAGAAAAACAAGCACAGCGCCCCCGCCGATACCCACTGCGATTTTTTCGCGCTGATTCAGTTGCTTCATATGCCCTCAAGCTGCAACTGGAGTTCGAAGCGGATGGAGCCGTTCTTTTTCTCCTTATCCGCCGTTGCCGAAAGGATCTGCACCGCTTTGAATCTGGGGGAACCCGCTAAAGCACTTTTAATGATTTCCACGGAGTTGAAGGTGTCGGTCGTTCCTTTGAGCGCCACCGATTCACGATCGATGGCCAGGCGGCTGACCCGGAGGGTAACGGCTGGCGGGATGCGGCTGGAGATATCCGCCAACAGACCGAGGACCCGTTTATGGCGTTGCAAAAAGAGGACCGGCGAGGCCGGGCCCTGCGCCGATTTGACCCGGGCCTGCATCTCGACAAAAGGATCTTGCACCTTGGTCACCCCGGGAAAGGTCTTTTTATACAGCGCGACCATCTCCTCGCCCAGGGCCTTATCCCGTTGCTGCAACTGGTAGTAATCGAACCACAGGTAGCCCAGCAGGCACACCACCACCACCGCTACGGCGCCCATCGCCCCCTGCACCTGTTTCCTCGACGAAAACAGGGGTCGTTTTTTGGCAAAATCCTCTTTGCGGAAATTGATCTCGGCCCGTTTCAGGCCCTGCAACGCCAACGCCAGGGCCCGGTCAAAATACTGACCCTGCCACTGCGGCCGCAGACTCTCCGGGCAGGCAATCGTGTGGGCGGCGAGCAGGTCGACCACCTCGACCGGGAGGCCGAAATCCGCCCGGATGATCTCGGTGACAAGGGCGACATCGGCCAATGGGCCGGTGAGGAAGACCCCTTCCGGCCGCCCCTCTTCCTTGTTCTCCATCCGAAAATACTCCAGGCTTCGTTCGATCGACCGGCTGAAGAGGCGGATGCATTCTTCTGCCACCGCCGGATCGGAGAGCTCAATTCGACCCGAATCGAAACGAAACGGGGGATGGAGGATCATCTGTTCAGGATAGGAAAGTCGCCGGTAAAAAACCGCCTGACCGTTCAACACCAGGACCAGGGCGCCGGCATACTGATCTGCATGGATCAGCAAAAAGTTCGACTGGCCTTTGCTGTGCCTGGCAAGTTGCGTGGCCAGGGCCGTCATCGAGGGCGTGACGACATCCGGATCAATCCCTCCCGGAACAGCCTCCAGCAGGTTATGCAGCAGGGCCCTTTCCAGGGAGAAGGCGATGATCGTGGTCCCGGCGCCGTTTTTCTTGCCGAGGGCAAAATCGGTCAGCAGGGTGTCGATGGGCACAAGCAATTGTTCTTCCAGCTCATAGGGCAGGATCTGTGCTATCTTTTTGACATCCTGAAAGGGCAAGGTCAGATTCCGCACAGTGAGCAGCGAGAGCGGTAAGCCGCACACACAGACGTTCCCTTGCCAGTCGAGCTGCTGACACAACAACCGGACATGGGCGGCAAGGTCTGCGCCATGGGGCAAGGGCAGCCTGAGACAGGCCCTCAGCACCAGAGAGTGCCTCTGCTGTTCAAGGACTACCCCGCTGATGTGGCTGTCGCTTATGTCGATACCCAGTGATTGTACGCCCATGAATCTCGCGTTGAATGGGGACACGGTCCTGCGTTCACTCCAGCTTCCACAGCAGGAGGGTTTGCCGTTGTTCATTGTTTCTGAGGAGAATCCCCGTCCCGGTGCGGCTGTACTGGTGGGCGGCGGCGTGAACCCGCAGCTCGAAATACTTCCCGGTCACGGTCAATAGGTCATTGCTGAACTCAATCGACGCGGGAAAACCGGTTATCTCCCGGTACCAGCCAGGGGTGGCCAACAACTTAGCATGCCGCGGATCCTCTCGAAAGTCTATCAATTCCTGTGCCAAATTTGGCGTCATATCCGGAGACAAGGCCTGCACAACCGGCAACGGCGCCGTATTCAGGTTGAGGACCCCGTCCTCGCCCATCACGGTGATATAGTCGGCCAGTGCTTCGTGTCCGGCATCCCCGAACAAAAGTTCCCAGGTCACGCCCTTGACCAGCAACAACTCCTCAATGGTGGCAACAGGGCCATTTCGACAGGAATAGGTGGGGGTACGGCCACGATAGAAGGACTCCTCCGCGCCCCCGTGGCGCTCCTCGTCGTCCTGATCAACCCAGTCGGCGAGCGCGTCGAGCAGGTCCTCGGCCTCGTCCGCCCCGGCTACGGCAAAGCGGCCGGACTGAAGAAGGCGCATCCAGATCTGGCGATAAGCCTCCTTGGTCCCGCTGCCCAGGGCATTGACCTGCAGGCGTCCCCCAAGATCGGCCACAGTCACCTTCAGCGTGACATCGCCGGTGAGGGCCTTGAGCCGATCCGGGTCGAAGGTGGCCCAGGCGTCATGGGGCGATTCAAAGGCATTTTCCTTCTGATCGGCGGCCAAGGCGGCGCGGGCCAGATTCAAACCGGCCAGCACCATGCCGTCCAGCCGAACCTGTTCGCGTTGGGCGGTCGAAACGGCGAGTTGCCGATCAATGGTCAGCATCAACTGCACGGTCACGGCCACAAGAAAACTGATCGTCAGCAGAGTGAGCACCAGGGCCATGCCCGACTGGTCGCTGGCGATCCGCTCACTGTTCATCCTTGGTCTCCGCAAAAATCAGGACCCTGGTGCTGAACGACTGCGAGATCTCCTTGTCCGGGTCGATCCAGAACTCCAAGGTGCACTCCACAGCGGCTGGCAATTGGCCGGGTTTTTTCTCCTTTTCGGACCGTTCTTCCTCCTGCCAACTGTCAAACTCCTGACCATTCCGATCGAAATAACGAAACTGCAATGCGCGCACGGAGTCGGCCAGGAGAAAGGCCGGTTCCGCCGCCTCGCTGGCCGACAGCCCACCGGCAAAGTCGACCCCGGGCAGGACAAGGGTATCCGAACGCAACAGCTTCCACCGGCGTTCGTCCTCCAGGTCCGCCTTCAGTTGATACCGGATGATAGCCACCCCCGGTCTCTGCTGTTCCGGGTTCAAAACCAGATGGGCCTGCGAAGTGAACACCAGGCTGTCGGCCCGCCGGTCGCGAAAGGTACTGTTCTGCCCGGTGAAGGGCACGTTCCCGGTTGAGACCGCGGCCGCGAGATCCTCGGTTATCCGACGCATGGCTGTCTGGGCCAGAAAAAAGACCTCTTCCTGCTGTTCGGTGGCTTCGACCACTTTCAAGGTAGAGGAGAGCGAGAGGCTCAACATGGCCATGACCACCCCGAGCACAGTGATCGCCAGCAGGACCTCCAGCAGGGTAAAGCCGTGGTTACGCATCGTTACGGTACCGCCGCCGGCTTTTTGTAGACGATGGTCCGTACGGTGCAGGTCCGGGTTTGATCCTCGTCGACCATGACCGTCACATCGACGACCTTGAGCTGGCCTGTGGTCCCCTTGATCCCGGTCTCGTCTTCCGCAAGCTCGCTGACCTCCACCTTCCAGGAAAAATGGGAATGCTCCTCACCGAAGTTTCCCGTTCCCCCTGTCAGTTGCTCAAAGTCCAGGAGGCTGAGCTCCGTCAGTTTCCCTTGCGCCAGGAGCGACGCCATGGCATCGAAGCGGGAACCGGTGGCAATAGAGACGCTTTGGGCCTGTGCCCCGATCAAGGTGACTAGGGCAATGGCAATGAGTGCCACGGCGATCATCACCTCAAGCAGGGTAAATCCCGCAGCAAGGCTGCCCGAGCCCTCCCGGGGGCAATCACTGAAAGAACGTTTCCTTTTCCGGGAGAACATAGCCGTCCAGAATCTGCACTTTTCCCAGGAACGGAGACAAGACTACGGAAATTTCCTGATCGTCCCCCTTGCGCAGATGAATGACCGTTGGCTCGACATAGCCGTTTTTGGTAAAACGAATGACAAAGGCATCGGATGAATGGAGGCCGCCATACCATGACCACAAACCCCGAACCGTGACCGCCTCGCTCAACTGCAGCCGGTTTTCCTTTTTTTCGCTCGTTTCCTTTTCCCCATCTTTTTCGGGCTCCACCACAAAGGTGCGCTCTTTGGGTTGATAGGCGAGCAGATAGGGGGTCTGATGCCTCCGGGCCAGTTCCGAGGACCGGTGGATCAGGCCGACCAGCTTGCGAACGGTTACCTTCAACTGATCGGCATAGAGAAAATTGGCGATCTGGGGAACGGCGAACGAGGCGGTCAGCGCGATCAGCGCCATCACCACAATCAGTTCAACCAGGGTGAACGCCCTGTTGTTGGCGAGACGAGGGCACATGGCTGGAGCCGGACCGGGCATACCGGCCCCCTCTATTGCAGTTCCCAACTGTTGATGTCCGCATCCTTGCCTTCCCCGCCGGATTGATTGTCAGGGCCGTAGGAACTGAGGTCATAGTCGCCATGCACGCCGGGGGAGATATAGACGAAGTCATTATCCCAGGGGTCCTTGGGCACCTTCCCCTTTTCCAGATACCCGCCGGTCCGCCATCTCTTGGCGAGGGCGCCGGCCGTGGGCGGTTCGACCAAGGCGAGCAAGCCCTGTTCGGTGGTCGGATACTGACCGTTATCGAGTTTATACAGTTTCAAGGCCTGCTCGATCGATTGCATCTGGACCGCGGCCTTGGTCCGTCGGGCCTCCTCCGGCCGGTCCATAATCCGGGGCACGATGAGTCCGGCAAGGATGCCGAGGATCACCATCACCACCATCAATTCAATAAGGGTAAATCCGTGTTCACTGGTAACAGCATACGCTGTTCGCGATCTCAATCCCATGAGTCTCCTCTCTGGTCCAAAACACTCTTCTCCAATCATGCCGAGCCAGGGGCTCTTCATCCCCGCCGATTGATCCGGAGGCGGCCACCGGCCATAAGCCAGGCCAAGAATACCATTGCGGCCGCAACACCGCCCAGCGCCGTGCCCAATCCCGTGTGCAGGGCTAACCAGGAAAAACCGACACCGGGGAGCAACAGCATCCGGACCGTGGAGCGCAACATGGCACTCCCGGCAATGATATCCGCCAACGGCGGCGACAGGGTATAGTACAGGTCGACCAGCCATTTGCCCACACCATGGTGAAGAAGAAAGGCATCGCGAAAATCGCGGAGAATGCCCACCGAGGGATGCAGGAAGGTACCGAAGGAGGCGGTGGCAATGAAACAGGCATCCGCGGTCCTGACCGTGACCTGATTGCCGTAATAGACCTCGCCCGTGGCGGTCAGGGCATAGGCGCGGATGTAATACACGGTTCCGGGCAGGAGATGGTCCATAACGGCAACAAAGCTACTGGTTCCGGACCGCCTTGTCGCCTCCCCGACCTCCATGGACGGTGCAGCGGCAGAACCCTTCCGGCCGGTCATGGTGGGCATTGATCGGAGAGCCCCCGAATCGGCGGCCACCGCCTCAGGCAGAAAAAACGCGGCCACGGCGTCGATGCCAGGTTGCCAGATCGACGAGGTTGCCCGGAGGTCAGGGGGGGCACTGCCCTCGTAGAGGGGACCGGGATTGACGCTGAACACCACGCCCCGGCGAACGACCTCTTTGCCGAAGGAGGCGGCAATGTCGCAACCGATGGTGATCGTGGTCCTGGTAATCTCGCTGGGGGTGGTGGTGATATGACTGCTGCGATGGCCAGGTTGCTCGGTGATGCGATCGACCAGATCCTCGGCCACGAAGCGGGCAGCAACAATCGAGCTGGCACCCTCGCCGTCGGCGGTCCCGACAACGATGAGATTGCCTTCGGCGTCCGAGGTCAGGGCATAACTGACCGCCTCGCCTTCACTAAAGGTGGTGGTAGTTATCTGCGGCGAGGAGGGCGAGCCAGACCCGGCCGATTCCGCCCAGAGGCGTTCCCCGGCCTGGGCCTCGGGCAGGAAAAAAGCGGTGATCCGCCCGCCGGCAGCGGCGAACAATCGATGAACACGGGGATCAACAACCGGCCGGTCCGCCGTGATGAAAGGAGAAGACCCGAAAGCGGCCGCGCCGCCCGTTCGGGCTTCGGTCGCCTGCAGGAAGACCGAACTCCCGGACAAGGAATCGGCCATCTGCAAATCCTGTATCCGGACAGCGTTGCTCCACATCTGCAACCGCCTGATCTGGACCCTGGTCTTGCCGTTCACCCGCACCTCCTGAACAGGCGCTCCTTCCGAGCCGGGGGGTTCGGCACCTTTCCCTGCTTGCTGCCCGGCAGTGACCGCCCCGGTGGCGAAACCGTCCGGAGAAAAGGTCAGCAGCAAAAACTGACGGGTACCGGCATCGGTGGTGAACCCGCTGGCGGCCACCCCGCCTGGGCCGATATCCACATCGTAGAGGACATTGTCTTCCTTGCTGACCCGGGTCACGACCACCCCCCGGTCACCGAAGGTCGTATCCGCGCTGCCTTGCGGGGTAAAGCGAAAGAGAGCGCTCTCCCTGGTGCCAGGGAGCCCCACTGACCCGGCGACATAGATCCTGCCGGCACGGTCAACGACTACACCATAGCCTTCGCTGGCGGTGAAATTTCCGGCCGGGATCGCGACGCCCTTCTCACCGAAACCGGTGTCGAGTGTCCCGTCCCCCTTCAAGCCCACCAGCAAGGCGGAAGATTTCTTTTTTTCCAAGTAGGAACCGGAGATGACATAGGTGCCGTCGTCCCGTTCCACAATCCCTTCGGCAGAGGCGTCCTCGCCTACCCCGATCAGACTAATCCCCTGCTCGCCGAAACCGGGGTCCGGTTCGCCATTGGCATCATACCGGGCCGCCACCAGAATCCTGCCGACTGTCCCCTCCGTTGACCCGACAACGGTGATCATGTCGGCGGCACTGACGGACAAGGCGGCAATTTCCTCATTGCCATTACCAATCGAGGTCAACACGACCCCTGCATCGCCAAAGCTGCCGTCAAGGCTGCCATCCGGACGATAACAGATCAGGGCCAGATCCCGGTCCCTGCCGTTGTAGGCATAGCCGGCGGCGACAATGCGCCCGTCGGAGAGCAGGCCGAGCGCCAAGGCTTCGTCATCGCCGGCGGCAAGCGAGGTGATGACCGAGCCGTCACCATTAAAGGAGGTATCGAGGGAACCGTTCGGGTTGAAGCGAAGCAGAGAAATATTGAGGGCGTTTTCTTTGGAAGAGGAGCCGGCAATCACGATCTTGCCGTCCGGTTGGGCAACCACCGCATGCCCGCTGTTCTTGCCCCCCAGCTCGACCGCCACCCGCCCGTTGAGCCCGAAGGTAGTGTCAAGCAAATTCGCAGCCCGGACAGGGCCGACAAGCAAAAGGACAACTGAAATCGCAACCGTAATAAATAATTGACAGTGCTTAGACATTGCCCCCTCCCTCTATCGTGAAGCAAAGAGCACAAACTTTTATCTAGAATTGCCAGAACCATACCATACACAGACATAACGCTGCAAGTCAGGCACCACCAGCAAAACCGGTAGCTTGAATTTGTGAACTGCTACCCGATGGCGGGTTATTCCTTCCGGGGCGGGGGTCGCACCCGCTAAAATACGCGACCTTGCCCGACCGCACCGCAAGTGATTATATTTACAACCTACACATTATCATGCTGGAAAAAAACAAAAAATCAATAAATCTGTTTTTTTCATTGCATCGGCTGCAGATATATTTCCAGGGCGTCTTGACTCAACGGGAATCGCCTGTGTCCGGTTACGATTTTGCAAGGAGGAGCTGGAGCAGAAAAAGCTGCATAACAATTTGAATCTTATCGACAAATTAACGAGGTGCCAATACGGTTATTTTTTGAGCCTGTCGCAGAACCAGTGCAACAAATCATAAAAAATGTTACTGAATTAACATTAAATATTGAGATTTAACACTTCTGGATCAGCACCAGGAACGCCGCATGCGTCGCCGATTTCACAAAGCCAACCGTAGCCAACTCCATCTGCTGCCAATATCCATCGACCAGTGGGTGGAGGACCATCGCCTTGCCCGGTTTCTGTGGGACTGTGTGGAGCAGTTCAATCTGGGGCAGTTTTATGCGGCCTATGGCGATGAGGGCGCCCCGCCCTATGATCCGCAGATGATGTTGGCCACCTTGCTGTACGCCTGGTGTCTTGGTATCCGCTCGTCTCGGCGGATCGCCAAGGCCTGCGAGGACCAAGTGCCGTTCCGCTGGCTGACCGGCAATCTCCAGCCCGATCACTGCGCCTTCGCGCGTTTTCGCAGCCGTCATGAGGAGGCGATCAACCACCTGTTTGTACAGGTGAGTCGCTGTGCCATGAGGCGGGACTGGTGAAAGTGGGCAAAAGGTTTGCCTGGATGGAACCAAGATGCAGGCCAATGGGGCCTTGGCAGCCAACCGCACACTTGCGCATCTGAAGCAAGAGATTGCGAAGATGCACGAGGAGATGAAGGCAACGGACGCTGCCGAAGATGCCCAGCGCGGCAAGGATCGCCGGGGCGATGAGCTGCCGCCGGAGGTGCGTGGCAAGCATGAACGTTTGGCCCGATTGGAGCAGGCCAAGGAGCGCCTTGAACTGGCAGCGGCAGTTGAGCGTATGGAGCAGGAGCAAAAGCTGGCCAAGCGGGCGGAAGAGGAACAACAGAGCGGCAAGAAGAAACCCGGTCGCAAACCGGCTGATCCCGATGCGGTGGTCAACCAGGGAAGGCCTGAGTTATTCATCGCCACGGCGAGTCGGTTGCACGAAGCACGGGCGCAGCGGACAGAAGGATCTCCCCAGGGACGGATCCCCGATGATATCACCCCCAAGCAACGGATGACACGCAAGCTGCGAATGGCTAAATCACGTCAAACCTTTTGCGACAGGCTCTTCATAGATATCTTTTCAAGATGCACTACTTTTATTTGACCACGTCAGTGGACTACGCATGATCGCGCTGAAACAGGAAATCAACACCCTCTGTGCCACGGCAGGCCAGCCACCACGATATATGCTTGATTTCCAGAAAAAAACCGGGAAATCAAATGGTCAGTAATTCGAGACAGCCGTCTCTGGCTCGGACATTCCTTTCTTGTTACCTGGCTGCGCTCATGGCTTCAGCGCTTTACGCAACCAGTTTATATTCCTATCTTCTTTTTCATAGCCTCATTGAAACTGTCTGCGTGGTGGTTATCCTGACAATTTTCATCCTGGCCTGGAATGCACGAAATTTACTGGACAACCACTATATTCTATTTCTCGGCATCTCATTTCTTTCCGCAGCCGCTTTCGAATTGGTTCATTTGTTCGCTTACAAGGGTTTCGGAGTCTTCCCGGGTTTTGATACCAATCTTCCCACCCAACTCTGGATCGCTTTCCGGTATGTATTCAGCCTCTCTTTTTTAATCGCTCCGGCTTTTATCACACGACGTATTGACGCTGCAGCAACGTTGACCATATATGCCGTCATAACCGCACTCCTGTTCACCGCAATTTTCTCCAGGGTCTTTCCGGATTGTTTTATCGAAGGCAAAGGACTAACCCCTTTCAAAATTTACAGCGAATTCATCATTATTTTCGTTCTACTGGTCGCTCTTGGCCTGCTCATAAGAAAGCGCACTCTGTTTGACGCCCAAGTCCTGAGAATGCTGACTCTTTCCATTGCAAGCGCAGTGATAGCAGATGCTGCTTTTACTCAATACCTTAGCGCGTACGGTCAAGCGAACCTTATCGGTCATCTTTTCCTCTTCCTCTCCGCAGTCTTAATCTACCGGGCAATCGTCGTGACTGGCTTTAAGAAACCCATGGCAATTATCTTCCGGAACCTGGAGCAGAACGAAGAACGACTCAGACGCATCGCAGAAACCAGCGTTGATCTCATTTTTCAATTGGATATTTCAGGGAAGGTGGTGTTTTGCTCTCCAGCGGTCACTCAATACGGTTACAGTGTTGCAGATGTCATCGGCAAGAGATTCAGCACCTTTATCGCTCGTGAGGATCTTGATCTGGCAGCATCTTCCTTTAAACAGGCCGTTGGCGGAAAGCGCATCCAGGCGCTGGAACTGAGCCTGCTCTTGGCGGACGGCACGCCATATCACGCAGAGATCAATATTGCGCCCATAATAATAGACGGTATGATTTTTGGGCTCCAGGGCATCTCCCGGGATATAACCGCACGCAGAGAGGCCGAGAAGAAACTGCATGACTTCACGATCGAACTCCAGGCTGCCAATACCGCCCTGGATATGTCGCGCAGGGCGGCGCTCAATCTGATGCAGGATGCTATCGACGCCCGTGCGATTACGGAAAAGACAAATGAAGAATTGAGCCGCGAAATAACCGAGCACAAGCAGGCAGTGGCAGCACTCCGCGCAAGTGAGCAATTCAACAAGGCCGTGCTGGATACAGTCGGCACCTTCGTGGCGGTTCTTGACATGGATGGCCGCATCCTGCGCTTCAACCAGGCCTGCGAGGCCGCGACGGGTTATACCTTTGCCGAAGTGCAGGGACGTGTCTGCTGGGAACTCTTTGTTCCCGAGGAGGAACTGGAGGGGGTTCGCCAGATATGGCAGAGGTTACGGGACGGCGATTTCCCGAAAAGCCACGAGAATCACTGGATCGGCAAGGAAGGTTCACGTCGCCTGATCGCCTGGACCATCACCGCCATCGTCCACGATGGCACGATAGAGGATGTCATCTGCGCGGGTCTCGACATCACCGAGCGCAAGCAGATCGAGGAGGTCGCACAGGCGGAGCGACTCCTGCTCGAAACGGTAGTGAAGCACCTCCCGGCGGGAATCAATGTCATCCGAGGGAGTGATTTACGCCTTCAATTGGTGAATCCGGCATATCAGGCCATCGCCCCAGGCAAGGAAATGGTCGGCAAAACGCTCGATGAACTGTGGCCCGAAACCCAACGCACCTTTGCGGATCTCTGCCGTCACGTCCTGGCCACGGGAGAGCCGCACCATGCCGTCAATGAACTCAACATGATCAGACGCACGCCCGCGGGGCCGTTGGAACGGGCATATTTCACCTGGTCGCTGTTCCGGGTCCGCCTGCCGGGCGATGAGGGTTGGGCCCTCCTCCACACCACCTGGGAGACCACCGAAAGCGTGCTGATCGCGGAAAAGCTCAAGGAGAGCGAGGCGCTGTACCGAGGTATAGGCGAGTCTATTGACTACGGCGTGTGGGTGTGCGCGCCGGATGGGCGCAACACGTACGCCAGCGAAAGTTTCCTCAACCTGGTGGGGATCACCCAGGAAGAGTGCGCAAACTTCGGATGGGGGAAGGTGCTGCACCCGGATGATGCCGAACGCACCATCGCGGCCTGGCAGGAGTGTGTTCGCACGGGCAGCAAGTGGGATATCGAACATCGATTCCGGGGCAAGGACGGACAATGGCACCACGTGTTGGCCCGTGGCGTGCCGGTCAGGAACGAGCAGGGTGAGGTCACCTCCTGGGCCGGCATCAATCTCGATATCAGCCGGATCAAACAGGCCGAGGAACAGATCAGAGCGTCGCTGGCGGAGAAAGATGTGCTGCTGCGGGAGATCCACCACCGGGTGAAGAATAACCTCCAGGTCATTTCCAGTCTCGTCAGTTTGCAGGCAGCCAACTTGGACGACGAACGAATGCGCGAGATGTTTGGCGATGTGCTCGACCGCGTTCGCACCATGGCACTGGTCCACGAAAAACTGTACCAAACCGACAATCTGGCACAATTGAATTTTGCCGATTACGCCACCAGCCTGCTTCAATACCTCTGGCGCTCCCACGGCACCCTGGCGGAAAAGGTGCGACTCCATTTAAGGATCGCACCCATTGTGCTGCCGATCGAGAAGGCGGTGCCCTGCGGGTTGGCTCTCAATGAATTGGCCGGCAATGCCCTCAAGCACGCCTTTCCCAACGGCGGCGGCGGAGAGGTGACGGTGGGGATGGAACTCGATCCCGTCACCAAAACGGTCTGCCTGTGGGTGCGCGACAACGGTATCGGCCTTCCTACAGGGCTGGACTGGCGGCAATCCCAATCACTCGGCCTGCGGCTGGTGCAGATACTGGCTGGCCAGTTGCGCGGCACCGTGGCCACAGAAACCGGCCCCGGAACCGTCTTCAAGGTCACCTTCTGCCTGAACGGATTACAATCATGAACGCTCTCTCCATTTTGATCGTCGAGGACGAAGCCATTGTGGCCGAAGATCTCGCCTGCAAGGTTCGACAACTGGGTTATAATGTCGCCGGCACGACCCTGACCGGCGAGGAAGCCGTGCAACTTGCCCGCCAGCAACGGCCGGCACTGGTGCTGATGGACATCCATCTGGCCGGAGCCATGGACGGGATCGAGGCCGCTCATACGATCTACCAAGAGTACCACCTACCGGTTCTGTTCCTGACGGCGCACATCGATCCGGATACGGTGGAGCGGGCGCGACAGGCTGAAGCGTTCGGGTACATTCTGAAACCGTTTGACGAACGCGATCTTCGCATACAGATCGAGATGGCGCTCTATAAATACACGACGGAACGGCAATTGCGCGAGAGCAAGGAGCAACTTGCAGGCATCAATCAGATTCTGCAAGCCGCCTTGACCTGTTCCACCGATGAAGACCTTGGCAAGGTATGCCTGGATGTTGCCAAGAAAATTACCCAAAGCCAGTTCGGTTTCATCGGCAGAACAAACAACGCCGGACTCGAGCACCTCTCCATCTGCAGCTTCAGCAAAGAATCTTGTACGATTCTCGACGCCGGCGGCCATTGCGTATCACCCCCTGGAGCTGTTCAAGTTCACGGCATCTACGGCCGGGTGATCAGGGACGGCAAGAGCCTGTTCACCAATGATCCCGCGAACCATCCGGACAGCATCGGCCTGCCTGAACACCACCTTCCCCTCTCCTCGTTCCTCGGCGTGCCGTTGATGCATGAAGGGAACGTCATCGGTTTGCTTGCTGTATGCAACCGAGAAAATGGCTACACCCGGACGGAACAAGAAACACTGGAAGCGTTGACGCCGTCGATTGTGGAAGCCTTCGCGCGCAAACGCGCGGAGATGGCGCTTCAGGCACTCAACAATGAACTGGAACAGCGGGTAGAGCAACGAACGCTTGAATTACAAAAAACCCAGAAGCAGTATCTGCATGCGGAAAAACTGTCGGCGATCGGCAAGTTGTCGGCCTCAATCGCCCATGAATTCAACAACCCATTGCAGGGCATCTTGTCTGTTCTCAAAGGATTGAAACGAAGAGCGGTGCTGGAAGAAGAGGACAGGGAATTGCTGGATGAAGCCATTGAGGAAGGTGACCGGATCAAGGACTTGATCCGCAACCTTCAGGAGTTCAACCGTCCCAGTACCAGCAGGAAAAGTCCGATGGATATCCACAGAACCCTCGAATCCGTGCTCTTGTTGTATAAAAATGATTTCAAAGGGAAACGGATTTCGGTAGTGCGTGATTTTGCCGAGTGGTTGCCGGAGGTGCTGGCGGTCTCCGACCAGATCAAACAAGTCTTCCTCAATATATTGACGAATGCAGCCGATGCTTGCCATCAGCCCGGCGGGGTGATAACAGTCAAGACCTGGCAGGAGAATGCGGACATGGTGGCGGTGGCGATTAAAGATACCGGCGTCGGCATCATGCCATCTGATATCGATCTAATCTTCCAGCCTTTCTACACGACCAAACCTGAAATCAAAGGGACCGGCCTCGGGCTGTCGGTCAGCTATGGCATCATCAAAAATCACCGGGGCGAGATACGCGTTGAGAGCTCGCCGGAAGAGGGTTCAACCTTTACTGTTGTGCTTCCCATCAAAGATGCTGCAATCGACACGTATTAAGGCGGTCGTTAATCAGCGTACATCTCGGCAATCACAATCTTGCGGTTGATGATATTTCATCCTGTTGAGCAAGAACCGTTTGCCAAACATGGTTTTAATGTTCGGCGATTAACGTACTTATTAATAACATCCACAGAGGCTGTTGACATTTCTAGCCCGCTGGGTCAGCGGGGCGCATGGGAGATTGATCGTCGATGGAACATACTGATATACCAGAGATATCCATTTTACTTGTCGATGACGAAAAACTCATCCGGAAGTCCTTTACCCGGGACCTGAGGGCGGAGCATTTCTCGGTCACCGCCGTGGCCGGTGGCAGAGAAGCGATCAATGCCCTGGAGCAGGGGCCGTACGATCTGGTGATCACCGATCTGATGATGCCCGACGTTGACGGTTTCGGCGTGCTGAAGACCGCAAAAAAGCTTGCCCCGGAAACCAGTGTCATCATCCTTACCGGCTATGGTGATATGCGATCCGCCATTGACGCCTTACGCCTTGGCGCTGACGATTTCACCCTGAAGCCGTGCGAGATCGAAGAACTCGTTTTTCGGATCCGGCGCTGCCTGGAGAAACGCAGCCTCCTGCAAAGGCTGGCCTTGCAGAATAAACAGTTGGCCTCGCAAAATATTCAGTTAGAGGAAGAAATCAACCACCGCCGGCTGGTGGAAGCACAATTGCGCGAAAGTGAAAATCGATTTCACCTGGCCTTGGACGCTGCGTCCAATGGGGTCTGGGATCGCAACCTGCTCACCGGCGAGGTCTATTACGGCGCCAACTGGCAGCACACCTTGGGGTATGAATCCGATGGCGTGTTCAGCGACGAGCACGCCTTTGAAGACCTTGTCCATCCCGATGACCGCGAAAGAGTGCTGGCCCAACGGGAGGCCCATATCCAGGGAAAGACCCTCCGCTATGAGGTGGAGTATCGAATACGCAACAAGGCCGGCCAATGGCGGTGGATGTTGTCCAGGGGGCAGGCGGTCGAGCGGGATGCGCAGGGGAAAGCCCTGCGGATTGTCGGCACCATCACCGACATCACCCGGTTGAAGGAGGTTGAGGCCGAATTAATCCACGCGCAGGCCGAACTGGAACAGCGGGTAAAGGAGCGGACAGCCGAATTGTCCGAATCGAATGTCGCCTTGACCGTGCTGCTGAAAAAGCGGGAGGAAGACCGAGCGATTCTTGCCGAGCAGGTGCTCTCCAACACCTCCAAGCTGGTGGAACCCTTTTTCGACCGCTTGAATGAATGCCGGCCGACCGAGCAGCAACAGGTGCTGATCGATATTCTCCGAGCCAATATCAAAGAGTTGACCTCTCCTTTTGCCAGTCATTTCTCCTCCAAGATGGTTCGGCTCACTCCGGTGGAAATTCAGGTCGCCAACATGGTCAAGCTGGGCAAACGGAGCAAGGAAATTGCCGATATTCTCCATCTCTCGCCGGGCACGGTGAATATTCACCGGAAAAATATCCGGAAAAAGCTTGACATCTCCCACCAGAAAACCAATCTCCAGACCTTACTCTCGATCAATTCCTGACGAAACATTGCGCCCAATAGCCGACTCGTAACGCAATCCCCGCCCCGACTTTACGGGAGCGAAAGACGGTCCCCCCGTTTTTCCGGTTCAGTCTGAACAGGCCGTCTTCCTAGACAACGCCCGGCTCTATCGCCTTGGCCACAGCCCTCCCGGCCCTACCATTCACAATATGATAATTTAATTATCATATATATCTCATATTTTATCCCGTTGTTACTTTGAGTGCATTTGGTAGTTTCTTTTACCATCAAGATCTCAAACGGAATTGATGCTCACGACGAGGTGCCCCCATGCACACGGTGCAGATCAAAGAACAAATCAGAAGCCTCGAAGAGCCAGATCGAATGGAAGGCAAAGCGGGAACTGACCCGGTCAATCCAAGAGAAGAAAGGAGCCCCCCCTGCTTTCAAACAGGCAAGGTGTACTGCAACCAATTTGATTGCCGATGGCGCCGTGACTGCAAACCGGGAGAAGGGTGAGCCAGGCCCTCTCATGGAATCTATGGCCCGGCGGGGAATTAACCATCGGCAATGCTGGATCGGAAGAGGTGTCCCCATGGAACGAAAATCCATACTGCTTGTTGATGACGAACGACTCATTCTGCACAGCCTTTCCAGGGATTTAGCCAAAGAAAATTTCGAAGTAAACGTGGCCTCGAGCGGAGAAGAGGGCATCGCCAAAATTGACGACGCGCATTTCGACCTGGTCATTACCGACCTGTCAATGCCGGGCCTTGACGGTTTTCAAGTCCTCAAGGCGGCCAAGCGGAGGAATATGCTGACCATGGTTATCATCTTGACCGGGTATGCCGATCAGAAAGCCTCGGTTGATGCCCTTCGGCTCGACGCTGATGATTTCCTCGAAAAACCATGCGATATCGACGAGCTGCTATTTCGGATATCCAATTGTTTCACCAAGCAAAGTTTGCAGAAAAAAGCAGCTCTGTATGAAAATGTTCTGATGATGTGCTGTTACTGCGGGAGAATCTGGTGCGACCGGAAGGGAGAATCTGGCAAAGGATATTGGTATCGCCTGGAGGAATATATCAACAAACTGATTCCAGGGAAAATTTCCCATGGGTGCTGCCCTGGTTGCCTTGCCGAACAGATCCAAAAAGTTCATCTCCATTGAAAAAATCGTTTTTCCCCGCGAGGATGGCGCCCGTTTGGGGGCATTTATTGGGATAAGATTTGCCACTAAGCAGCTTGTTCAACGTCGCGGGACCACTTCCATCATTGGGCATTTGGCATTGCCTCCAGACGGATCCCGTCAGCGAGAAAATCTCCGCCTTTGTATGATACATTTACTATTAATTAAATGTCATATTTTATCCCATTGTCATTTTCCCGATTGTACGTTTATTGTGTGCCTAAAGACAACTGGCAAAATCGCACTATTCACGATTTACGCGCAACCATCATTCAATTGAAGCGCTACAAGGTGGTAACCTGGCGCGATATTGAACAAAACAAGGGAGGGAACATCATGAACACACCGCAGCATTTTTCCACAAGAACTATTTCTTCACAACGGGAGGTACTGCCATGAAAAAACGTTATCGTACGCTCTTCGCACTTTTTGCAGGCGCCTTGTTCCTGAGCCTGGCGGCTGGCGTTGGCCAAGCGGCGAACACAGACAAGGGTTCCCAGGCGCTCCATAGGGATGGGTCCGCCTTTGTCAAAGAAAGTACGGTTTTGCAGGCTGACCGGCAGGATGCGGCCGACCGGGCAAGGGCAAAAGGCTTTGGGGTTTCGAAACGGGACGGTTCAGTGAATTCGGACAAGATCACACCAACCGACGGGGGGGCAAAGAAATGAAGAATGAAAAAATACAATCCTTGATGACGCCAAGCGCCGTCCGGATGCCCAGGAGGCCGCTGCAGATGGTGGCTTCCGGTGCGTCGGCAGCCCTGATGGTTGGCTCTCTCTTCCTGCCCACCCTGCTGCAGATGGGAGTGCCCGGTGCGGCGACGGCAGCGGTAACCGTTCCGCGCTATTTCAGCCATCCCAACTATGCCAACAGCCAACTGGTTGCACCTGACGCCACGGTTACCATTGGGGCTCCAAGTGCAGGAACCCAGGCTACTGCAGAGGCTGCGATGCTGGGCCCTCTTGGCGAAATCCTGGCGATTGGGGTTATCAATGGAGGCAGTGGTTATGATCCAGCCAGTCCTCCAATCGTCACCATATCTGCACCCGGTTTAGGCACCACTGCTACCGCGACTGCAACGGTGGATGCAACGACGGGAGCTGTCACTGGAATCACCATGGATATCGTGGGCGCCGGTTATAGTGTCAAACCCGGCACAGGTATCCGAAAATTCGTCAACGGATTGCCTGGCCTGGATGCTGGTGCCATGAACGACCTCGGTCAGTACATCCCGGTCGCTGTCCCGGGAAGCTTCCCAGACGATCCAGCAACGACCTTCGATGAAAGCAATGCGGACTATTATGTCATCGAGCTGGGAGAGTACGAGGAGAAGATGCACAGCGACCTGCCGCCGACCAAGCTGCGCGGCTACCGGCAAGTCAATGCCCCGGGTGGCCCCACCCCGTTTCATTATCTTGGCCCGGCGATTGTCGCCACCCAGGACAAGCCTGTACGCATCCTGTTCCGCAACTCGCTGCCTGCCGGCGCTGGCGGCAACCTGTTCATCCCGGTTGACACCACCGTGTCCGGCTCGGGTTTTACCGCCACCGGCCGCTTGATTCCGCAGGATGACCCACAGAACCCGGTGTGCAGTGCCCCGGAGAAGGCGAATTATGTGACACAGGATAACTGTTACGCCGAGAACCGCGCCGTTCTGCATCTGCACGGCGGCATCTCACCGTGGATTTCGGACGGCACGCCCCACCAGTGGATCACCCCGGCTGGGACGACCGACCTGCCCACCATATACCGGCAGGGGGTCAGCGTGCGGCCCGTGCCCGATATGAAGACTAGTTCGGGCGCCCGTGACTTGGGCGATCCGACCGATGGCGAAATGACCTACTTCTACACCAATCAGCAGAGCGCCCGGCTGTTGTTCTATCACGACCACGCCTGGGGCATCACCCGCCTGAACGTCTATGCCGGAGAGGCCGCGCCGTATATCATTACCGACCCCACCGAGCAGGGATTGATCAGCGCTGGCACCATCCCCCCTGCTGCAGACACCATTCCGTTGGTCATCCAGGACAAGACCTTCGTCCCCAGCCCTGCCCAACTCGCTCTCCAGGATGAGACCTGGGATACAACCCGCTGGGGCAACCAGGGCGACCTGTGGGTACCGCATGTGTACTCGCCGGCGCAGAATCCGGGCGACGCCTCGGGTGTCAACCAGTTTGGCCGCTGGGCATATGGACCGTGGTTCTGGCCGCCCACGAATAACATCAAATACGGCCCGGAACCTAACCCGTACCATGACCCGGCTTGCAACCCGGACATCACATGGTGCGAGCCGCCGCTGATGCCTGGCACACCTTTTGTATCGATGGGCATGGAATCGTTCAACGACACGCCGGTGGTCAACGGTACCGTGTATCCGACCTTGACCGTGCAACCGAAGGCCTATCGCTTACGCATCCTCAACGCGGCTAACGACCGCTTCTTCAACTTGTCGCTGTACAAGGCGGCGTCTGCGGTTGTCGATCCCACTTCCGGTCAGGTGGTGGTGACGCCATGTACTGATGCAATCTTGCCGGCACCTGTAGCCGCCGGAACAGTTCAGAACTGTACCGAGGTGGCGTTGAATCCCGCCGAGGTGGCGGCTGCCCTTGATGACCCGACGATTTTCCCAACCCCGGTCGCGGGGACCGAGGGCCCGGCCTGGGTCGCCATCGGCACCGAGGGTGGCTTTCTGCCCGCGCCGGTTGTCATTCCGGCCCAACCCACCACCTGGGTCAATGATCCCACGGTGTTCAATGCCGGCAATGTTGATCAGCACTCGCTGCTGGTCGCTCCGGCCGAACGGCATGACGTCATCGTCGACTTCTCGCAATTCGCCGGCCATACGCTGATCCTCTACAACGATGCCCCGGCGGCCTTCCCGGCGCGTGACCCGCGCTATGACTACTACACCGGTAACGGGAACTACATCGATACCGGCGGCACACCGCCCACACAGCGCGGATACGGTCCCAACACCCGGACTATCATGCAGATCAAGGTAGATGGGAGCGGCGGTAGCGGACCTGCCAATGCTGTTCCTGCCAACCTGCCAACTATCAATGCAGCTTTTGCGCACAAAGCTGATGGGACCGGCGTTTTCGAGAAAGGCCAGAACCCGATCATCGTCGGCCAGGGTGCCTACAATAGCGCGTATGGCACTTTGTTTACGGGTGCCGAAGGGCTGGTGCAGATCTATGATACTTCTCTGACCTTCAGAACCATTCTGGGGGCTCAGCTTACCATGAACCTCAAACCCAAGATGATCCAGGACGAGATGGGCGAAGCCTTTGAAGGTGAATACGGACGCATGAGCGGTTTTCTCGGAGTGGAGACAGCCAACGCCCAGGCCGGCCTGCAGAACATGATCCTGCATCCGTATATGTATCCGCCGGACGAGGTCCTTGACGGTATCGAACTGCCGCCTGGCGTGAAGGTAACCCCCATCGCTACGGCGGCCGACGGCACCCAGATCTGGAAGTTCACCCACAATGGCGTAGACACCCACCCGATCCACTTCCACCTGTACGATGTCCAGTTGCTGAACAGGGTGGGCTGGGACGGGATCATCCGCAAGCCCGACGCCAACGAACTCGGCTGGAAGGATACGGTCCGCATCAGCCCGCTGGAAGACACCATCGTTGCCATGCGGCCGATCGTCCCTAACCTTCCACCAACGTGGGGCGGCCTGCCGAACAGCATCCGCCTGCTCGACCCGTCGATGCCCGAGGGTGAATTCCTGGAGGGCGCCGACACGACTGCGCGGGAGGCAGCCGGGCTGCCGCTCATGGCCTTCAACCCGGACGGCGAACCGGTTGATATCTTCAACCACTTCGTCAACTACGGCTGGGAGTACGTCTACCACTGCCACATCCTCAGCCATGAGGAGATGGATATGATGCACGCCCAGGTGGTCGGCGTGGCGCCTCCGGCACCGACCCTCATCAGTGCCCTTGCCTCCGGAAGCGGAAACAACCGGCAGTACACCGTAACCTGGACTGACAACTCGAAGAACGAGACCGCGTTCGTGATCGAGCGCTCCTCCAGTCCCACCGGTCCATGGAGTACCCTGATAACGCTTCCATCGGATCGGCTGACGATTGGGCCAGAAACAGGGACGAGGACGTACGTGGACAGGACGAGGAACACGTACTACTACCGGGTATACGCCATCAACGTGGTCGGGGACACCTGGGACTACTCCAACCCGGCCTTTAACGAGATTCCGCCTGGCGGTGGATGGCCGACCCTCACCCTCACTTCGAACGGTGGGACGACGGCTCCAGCTAGCGGCATCCCGGCTCCATCTGGTCTGACAGGGGCCGCTGTCGCCAAGAACAAAAATTCTGCGACGGTTACCCTGAACTGGACGGATAATTCCGTAAACGAGACGGGCTTCCTGATCCAGCGGGCCTATGACGCTGGCTTCACAAGCGGTGTGGCCAACGCGACCGTTAACGGTGACGTCACCTCCTTCAGCCAGAGCGTGGCAAGAGGCACGACCTTCTATTACAGGGTTCATGCTTTCACCAGTACGACCCAGTCCGATTGGTCGAACACCGTCACTGTAACTACACCCTGACGTGCCGAGTCGGGAGGTTGTCTCAAAGGGGGGAGGGAGAGTATCCCTCTCCCCTTTTATTTTCGTTCATTGGCCATCAGGTACAGTCGGGCTGCATCGGCCTGGCAGGAGGCATCTTGCGATCGGTTGGCTCTTTATGATTTGGACAGTGTGTCACCAGGCCAGGAGGAAAAAAGATGAAAAATCCGGAGACAGACACGAAACTTCATTGTAGCTCTCGTATTATCCATGATATCAATCTCGTTAAGATTCGCATGCGTTCACTTTTCCTCGTCAGCGATACGGAAAGAGTCAGACCCTCTCTGTTTCCTCGATGGGTATGAAGGTCATTTTTTCTTCTGAAAGGTCTGTCGCAATCATGAAAAAGTCTCTATACATCTTTTTATTTCTGATCCTCCTCATCGTTTCCTTTGCAGCGGGAAACCGATTCAACCAGCGCATGAGCGGCCAGGAAACGGTCAAGACCGGGGCGCGCCAGATTCTCCACTACGTTGACCCCATGAATCCTGCGCACACCACTAAGGAGCCTGGAATTGCGCCCTGCGGGATGCCCATGGAACCGGTGTACGCCGACGATGCAACGGTCAGCGGCTTTGGGGCTGTGGGAGGAATACCGGCCTCTCCCGGTCAGGTCAGGGTCAATCCGCATAAGCAGCAAATCATCGGCGTGCAGACCGGTGAGGTCGCAAGGTCAGGAGAAACCCGCACTATCAGGGCGCTGGGTCGCGTCGCGGCTGACGAGAACCTGACCTACGTCCTGGTCGCGGCCACGGATGGCTGGCTGGGAGAGATCCATGGGAGCACCACGGGCAGCCTGGTCGACAAGAACCAGCTCATGGCCCAAATCAAGATTTACGAGTATGATTTTTTTACCTGGCAACGGCGTTTTCTCACGGAACTGAGCAACGTCGGACACAAACGCTCATTTTACACCCCCACTTCCGGAGCGGGCCAGATGCTGGAGGATATTCCGGCTCAGCTTCCCGGGGCAATGCACACCGAAACCACTGCATCAGCGGCACCGCCGGTGGCCGGCACCCCGCAAGGAACCGGCGCACGCCCTACTCTCCCCGGCGCTGAGATGTCAGCGCCGGCCGCGCCTTTGCCCGCACCGCCCCAACCGCTGGCCGGGGATACGTCCTCCATGGCGGCACCGCAACATCATCCCGGCACGGAAAAAACGCACGTGTCCAATGAGCAAGGCTCTCAGCCCATGACCGAGGACACGCAAGCCGATTCCCCGCATCACGGCGGCAAGGCTCCTGTTCTCCTCAAAAAACGCGCAACCCTCCCTGAAGCCGCCCGCCAGAACCAGGCCCGGACGGTGGTGGTCAGAGAGAGCGACGGAGGACTTGGATATGCGGACGAGGAGGACAGTTTTTCCGCCAGCAGAGGGCGATTGGAGCTATTGAAGCTCGGGGTTAAAGAGAGCCAGTTGGCGGAACTTACCAAAAATAAAACCTACCTGACCTATGCCGAATTCCGCTCGCCGGTCAACGGCTACGTGCTTGCGCGCAACGTCTCGCCACGGCAGAGAATTGACCGTGGCGCCGAGTGCTTCAGGATTGCCGACCTCAGCAGAGTGTGGGTGGAAGCGGATGTGTATGCGAGTGAAGCAAAATACATCCAGCCCGGAATGCAGGCCAGGGTTTCCCTGCCGAAACAGGGAGGAAATTTCATGGCGGCAGTCAGCGAGGTCCCGCCCCGGTTCGACCCGGTCTCGCGTTCCCTGAAAGTCCGCCTGATCCTGGATAATCCCGAGATGATTTTCCGCCCCGATATGTTTGTCGACGTCGAATTCCTGGTTGCCGTTCCCGAATCGATCGCCGTGCCGGTTGGAGCCGTGATCGACTCCGGCAAGCGCAAGACAGTGTATGTGGTCAAGGAAGAGGGGGTTTTTGAACCGCGCGAGGTGGCAACCGGCTGGCAATTGAATGATCGGGTCGAAATCGTTGAGGGGTTGCAGCCCGGCGAGCAGATCGTGGTTGCGGGTAATTTTCTCATCGACTCCGAAAGCCGTATGAAACTGGCGGCGTTGCGATTGATGGAGGACAAGGCCGGGAATCCGCACAACGAACAGCAGGTCCCAGCCGTTTCGGCACCTCCAGTGGTCGCGCCGGCGCCGCCTGCGTCCCAGCCCGCCAACTCCCCGATAATCCCGGTGGAAAAATCCAAGGACCCGGTCTGCGGGATGACGGTCCGGCACGATACAGCCATCGCGGATGACCTGACCTTCGAAGTGGAGGGGAAAACCTATTACTTCTGCAGTGCCGACTGCAAGGAGCAGTTCAAGCAGGAGCCAAAGCGATTTCTGGTTGAAACGGCAGGGAAGCAGGCCTCCCCGCCCGCCTCTGTTCATGGTGGACACCACCATGATTAACCGGATCGTCGATTTTTCGGTCGAGCACCGGTTCGTCGTTTTTCTCCTGGTCGCCGCGGCCTGTATTGCCGGCTGGTGGTCCATGCAGCGGCTGGCCCTGGACGCCATCCCCGATCTCAGCGATACTCAGGTGATCATCTATTCCCGCTGGGACCGCAGCCCCGACATTCTCGAAGACCAGGTCACCTACCCCATTGTCAGTGCCATGCTGGGGGCGCCCAAGGTCAAGGCGGTGCGGGGTTTTTCCGATTTCGGCTATTCCTATGTCTACGTGATCTTCGAGGAAGGCACCGATATCTACTGGGCCCGCTCGCGCACCCTGGAGTATCTCTCCGGTGTGCTTCCCGGCCTGCCCCAGGGGGTGAAAACCGAGCTGGGGCCTGATGCCACCGGTTTGGGCTGGGTCTTTCAGTATGCCCTGGTGGACACATCCGGCAAGCACAGCCTGGCAGACCTGCGCGCCTGCCAGGACTGGTACCTGCGCTACCACCTGAAGGCGGTTGCCGGGGTGGCCGAGGTGGCGCCCATCGGCGGGTTCAGCAAACAGTATCAGGTGAATGCCGATCCCAATCGCCTGCAGGCCTACGGCCTGTCCATCCGCACCGTGGTCGATGCGGTGCGCGGCGGCAACATCGAGACCGGGGGACGGTTGGTCGAATTTGGCGGCACCGAGTACATGGTCCGGGGACACGGCTATGCCACCTCCCTCGCCGATTTCGAGAACATCCTGTTGACCACCAGCGAGAGCGGCACTCCCATCCGGATCAAGGATATCGGCACGGTCGAACTGGGGCCGGACCTCCGCCGGGGCGTTGCCGACCTGGACGGCGGCGGTGAGGTGGTCTCCGGCATCGTGGTGATGCGGCAGGGGCAAAACGCCCTCGATGTCATCGAACGGGTCAAGGAAAAACTCAAACAAATTGAGCCGGGCCTACCCGAAGGCGTGGCCGTGATGCCTGTCTACGACCGCTCGGAACTGATCCTGCGCGCCATCGCCAACCTCAAGACCACCCTGATCGAGGTGGTGGTCACCGTTGCCCTGGTCATCCTCCTGTTCCTCTGGCACATCCCCAGCGCCCTCATCCCCATGATCACCATTCCGGTGGCGGTACTGCTCGCCTTTATCCCCTTTCAATGGATGGGGGTCAGCGCCAATATCATGTCGCTCGGCGGCATTGCCATTGCCATCGGCGCCATGGTCGATGCCGCCATCGTGGTGGTCGAGCAGACCCATAAGAAGCTGGAGGAGTGGGAACAGAGCGGCCGCAAGGAAGACTATCGGGCGGTGGTCATCCAGGCGGTGAAACAGGTGGCTGGACCGAGTTTTTTTTCCCTGCTGGTGATCGCCGTTTCGTTTCTGCCGGTGCTGACCCTGGAGGCCCAGGAGGGCCGCCTGTTCAAACCCTTGGCCTACACCAAGAACCTGTCCATGATTGTGGCCGCTTTTTTGGCGATCACCCTTGATCCGGCCCTGCGGCTGACCTTCACCCATCTGCGGAATTTCCATTTCCGGCCGCGCTGGTTGTGCCGGGCGACCAATGCCGTGGTCGTGGGCACCATCCATCCGGAAGAAAAACACCCGATCAGCCGGGTGCTGATCCGTCTGTACCACCCGGTGGCGGAGTGGTCCCTGCGCTGGAAAGGGGTGGTATTCGGCGTGGCACTGGCCCTGATGGTCGTGACGATCCCGATTTTTTCCAAGCTGGGCTCGGAATTCATGCCCTCGCTCGATGAAGGTTCCCTGCTCTACATGCCCTCCACCATGCCGGGAATTTCCATCGGCGAGGCGCAGCAATTATTGCAGACCACCGATCGGATCATCAAGCAGTTTCCGGAAGTAGAACGCGTCCTGGGAAAAGCGGGCCGCGCTGAAACCTCCACCGACCCCGCTCCCCTGTCGATGCTGGAGACGGTGATCATCCTCCGGCCCAAGGAACAGTGGCGCTCGGTCGACACCTGGTACTCCGCTTGGGCGCCCGACTGGCTGAAACCGGCCCTGCGCCGCTTCAACCCTGATCATCTTTCCCAGGAAAACCTGATTGCCCAGATGAACGAGGCCCTGCGTCTGCCCGGCCTCGCCAATGGCTGGACCATGCCGATCAAGGGGCGGATCGACATGCTCACCACCGGCATCCGCACCCCCATCGGCCTGAAGATCTCGGGGGCCGACCTGGCCGCCATCGAGGCCATCGGTTCAAAAATCGAGGCCCTCCTGCCCGGAGTCAAGGGAACCCGCAGCGCCTTTGCCGAACGGACCGGCAGCGGCTATTTCCTCGATTTCAAATGGGATCGCGAGCAATTGGCCTTTGCCGGCCTGACCATGGAACAGGCCCAGGCCGCGGTGCAGAACGCCATCGGCGGCGAGACCGTCACCACCACGGTGGAGGGACGGGAGCGCTATGCAGTCAACGTCCGCTACCTGCGCGATTTCCGCCAGGACCTACCGGCCCTACGACGGGTCCTAGTTGCCGGTGAAAAGGGACAACCCCAGATCCCCGTCGGGCAGTTGGCCGAAGTCGAGGTCACCAGCGGCCCCTCCATGATTCGCAACGAGGATGGTCTCCTGACCGGTTACATCTATGTGGACCTGGCCGGGCGGGATCCGCGCAGCTATATCGAGGAGGCTGACCGGCTGATCCGGGACAAGGTGTCGCTGCCTCCGGGCTATGCCGTTTCCTGGAGCGGCCAGTATGAGGCCATGGAGCGGGTGCAAGAACGGCTGAAGGTGGTCCTGCCCCTCACTGTGTTCTTGATTTTCCTGCTGCTCTATCTGAATACCCGCTCGCTGCCCAAAACCTGTATCGTTCTGCTGGCGGTCCCCTTCTCGGCCATCGGCGCGGTGTGGCTGCTCTATCTGCTCGGCTACAACATGAGCATTGCCGTCTGGGTGGGCCTGATCGCCCTGCTCGGAGTCGATGCCGAAACCGGCGTCTTCATGCTCCTTTATCTGGACATTGCCTACGAGCAGGCCAAAAAAGAGGGTCGAATGTCGAACCTGGCCGATCTGCGGACCGCGGTCCTACAGGGGGCGGTGACGCGGCTGCGACCGAAACTGATGACCACGGCCACCCTCTTCCTCGGTCTTTTACCGATCATGTGGTCCATCGGCACCGGCTCCGATGTGATGAAACGGATCGCGGCCCCTCTGATCGGCGGCGTTTTCACCTCATTTTTACTGGAACTGCTGGTGTACCCGGCTATATTCGAACTATGGAAATGGCATGGTGAACTAAAAAAGCTGAGGAATCCTGGAAACTGAGCGGCGCTCTTCTTTCATGGCCGAGGTGTCCGTCCCAGCTTCCCCTTGCCACACCAAAAACGAAAGAAAAAAAACATTTCCAACCCCAAGGAGCATGCCATGACAAGAAACATGTTGTCCGCTGTGTTAATGACATTTCTCGTGCTGTCCCTTGCAGGATTCGCCCTGGCCCAGGAGGATGTAAAATTGGCGCCCTCTTGCAAATATTGCGGCATGGACAGAACCAAATTCGCCCACAGCAGAATGGTTGTGACCTATGATGACGGCACCAAGGTGAGTACTTGCAGCATTCACTGCCTGGCCATCGATCTCTCCACGAACATCGATAAAACCCCGGTGACCATTGAGGTGGGAGACTACATCAGCAAACGTCTCATCGATGCGGAAAAGGCATATTGGGTTATTGGCGGCAACAAGCCCGGAGTTATGACCAAGCAGGCGGAGTGGGCCTTTGCCAACAAGGTCTATGCGGAAAAATTCATCCGGGAGCACAAGGGGTTCCTGGCCACTTTTGACGAGGCCATGAAGGCGGCCTATGAGAGCATGTATACGGATACCAAAATGATCAGGGAGAAGAGAAAAGTGCAGAAGATGCAAGAGGCTGAAAAGAAGTAAACGTTTTCACCAGGTAAGATGTAACAACCAACTACCAACAGGAGGGTACCATGAAAAGAGGGATGCTGATTACTGTCTTGATGACATGCTTGCTGTGTGTTGCCGGCTTGGTTACGGCGAATCAGGATGATGTGCAAGGCTCGCCATCCTGTAAATACTGCGGGATGGACCGGGCCAAATTCGCCCACAGCAGGATGCTCGTCACCTATGATGACGGCACCAAGCTGGGAACCTGCAGTATTCACTGTTTGGCAACCGATCTCGCCGTCAACATCGATAAAACTCCGGTTGCAATTGAGGTGGGCGACTACAACAGCAAGGAACTCATTGATGCGGAAAAGGCTTTCTGGGTCATTGACGGCAGCAAGCCCGGGGTCATGACCAAACAGGCCAAGTGGGCCTTTGCCAAGCGAGAAGATGCGGAAAAATTCATCACGGAGAACGGCGGGACCCTGGCCACCTTTGACGAGGCCATGAAGGCGGCCTACGAGAGCATGTATGCCGACACCAAGATGATCCGGGAGCGGAGAAAAATGAAGAGGATGCAGGGTGCATCCGGGCATTAATAAAAATATTCTTGATCAGGAGGCGCTGTCATGCAGACTTTCCGTGGGACCGTTTCGGCCTTTTTTCTCGCCTTTGTCTTCCTGCTCTCCCTAACAGGGGCGGCCGATGCCGCCGATGCCGCTCCCGTTACCGCCACCCGAGCGGACAAGTGCCCGGTCTGCGGCATGTTTGTGGCCAAATACCCCGATTTTCTGGCCCAGATCATCTTTGCCGATGGTTCACACGCACTGTTTGACGGCGCCAAGGATATGTTCAAATATTTTTTCAATCTCAAAAAATACAACCCGGCCAAAGAACGGTCCGACATCGCCTCGATCTATGTCATGGATTATTACAGCATGACCCCGGTAGACGGCCGGACAGCCTGGTATGTGGTCGGCAGCGATGTCTTCGGACCGATGGGCCGAGAACTCATACCCTTTCAACAAGAAACGGAGGCAAGGGAATTCACCAAAGATCATTCGGGGAAACACGTGCTCCGTTTCGATGAGGTGACACCGGAGCTCATCAAAGGACTGGAATGATCCTGCAGAGAAAATCAGATGTCTTTTTCTGTTCCCTTTTGCTTGGCGTATTGCTGATCTGCCTGATGGTTGCGGATGCAGCCATAAGCCGGCGCCTTGATCGGGATGGGGTCCAGGAGCGGCGGGCAATCGTCAGGGTCTTGGCCTTAACGGATCTGTGCCTGACGACCGAGGCCCGTTATACCCGTCACCCCAGCATGGCGGATTTGCACACGCCGTTTCAGGAGCATCCGCTGTCGCTCGACCACTTCCCCGCAGGCGCCCTCATGCCCCCCCCGCCTCATCTCCGGCCTCAAGACGGTGGCGAGTGATGGGCGCCATTGAAAAGCAGCGACACATCCTCGACTTTACCCTCTCGTCGCTGGGGAGGAGAACAGGCAAAAATATCGCCCTGGTCATCGTGTACGCCTTGGTGATCTTCCTGATTGCGTCGGTGTTATTCCTGGCCGATGCGCTCAAGAATGAAGCTGTCCAGATTCTTCAGGATGCCCCTGAAATAGTGGTCCAGCGACTGGTGGCCGGGCGGCACGACCTGATTCCCACCCACTACATGGAGTCGATTAAAACGATCAGGGGCGTGCAATCCGTTGAGTCACGGCTGTGGGGCTATTATTACGACCCCTTCAGCGGGGCCAACTACACCCTTATGGTCAACGCGGATTTGAACGACCATCCGGGGGCGATCATCATCGGTGCCGGCGTGTCCAGGCGGAGTGAACCCGGAAAGCCGCTCCAGCCCCTGCGCAAGAATGATCTGATTCCCTTCAAGACCTCCGGGGGCGAGGTGTTGACCTTGCAGGTCAAGGGGTTGCTTCCTGCGGCCTCGGAACTGGTGACAGCCGACCTGATCCTGGTCTCGGAGCCGGATTTCAGAAAGCTCTTTTCCGTTCCCAATGACCGGGCCACGGACCTGGTTCTTCAAGCAAGAAATACCAAGGAACTGGCCACGATCGCGACCAAGATCGCCCAGATCCACCCAGACAGCCGGCCGATTCTGCGGGACGATATGCTGCGGACCTATGATGCGGTTTTCGACTGGCGGGGTGGAGTCATTCTGATGGTCCTGTCGGGTGTTTTTTTTGCCTTCATCATCCTTGCCTGGGACAAGGCCACGGGATTAAGCGCCGAGGAAAAACGCGAAATCGGGATCCTCAAGGCGATCGGATGGGAAACCTCGGATATTCTGCTGATGAAATTCTGGGAAGGGGCGGCCGTGTCCTTGACCGCCTTTTTTCTGGGGATATTTCTCGCCTACCTGCATGTTTTCCTCGCCTCTTCCCTGCTGTTTGAACCGGTCTTGAAAGGATGGGCGGTCCTCTATCCCCATTTCAGGCTGACACCCCACATCCATATCTATCAGATAGCAGTCCTGTTTTTTTTAACGGTCATTCCCTACACCGTGGTCACCATCGTGCCGTCATGGCGCTCTGCAACGATTGACCCGGATGCCGCGATGAGGCTGTAACAGCATGATCCATCTTCAAGATATCCGAAAAGTTTTTAACGCCGGCCAACCCAACGAATTTGTTGCCATCGAGGGGGTGAATCTCACTATCGATTCCCATGTGGCCACGGCGCTGAAAGGGCCGAGCGGTTCAGGGAAAACCACCTTGTTAAGCCTGCTAGGCTGTATGGCCAGGCCGACATCGGGCCGGATCACCCTAAAAGAGCGAGAAATCACCAGCCTTCCCGAACGGTTTTTGACGGAAATCAGACGGGAGACCTTTGGCATGATCTTCCAGCAGTTCAATCTCATCAAAGGGCTCACTGCGCTGGAAAATGTGATGCTTCCAGCGTATCCCAAGGGGGAAAAACACGCTGCCCTGAAGCGGCGAGCCATGGATCTGCTTGAGTTGCTCAACCTTGCCGGCAAGGCCTTGGCTCAAGTGGAGTGGCTTTCCGGCGGTGAAGCCCAGCGAACCGCCATCGCCAGGGCACTGATCAACAATCCGGCCATCGTCATCGCCGACGAGCCGACCGCCCATCTGGATACCACGCTCTCCCGGGAATTCATGGAAATTATGCGGCAATTGAAAAAAGACGGAAAAACCATTCTGATTGCCAGCCATGACCCCATTGTCTATGAGTCGGATGTCATTGACCGGATTGTCGAAATACGCGATGGCAGCATTGTGCTTCCTGGGGATGGGGCATGATCTTTCATCCCGGCATTCTCTCCTTACTGCTCGGTTCGGGGCTGATTGCGGCCATGCTGTGCTCCGCCGCCTACCAAGGGATGCGGATCATTCGCCATTGGGACATCCATAGCGGCAGCGAGCGGCAACTGGAACTGGAACGCCGGACCTATCTGGTATCGACGGTCATGAGTTATGCCTTGGGAATCCAGCTCCTTTCCCTGTTTCTGTTCATTTATACCGTCGACACCCTCAGCCCCCTGTTCGTTGGTGCCATGTGCGCCGCCGGGAGCCTCAAGGTGAATGGCCTTGGGTATCCGGCCCTTGTTGGCAAGATCGTCAGTTGCCTGCTCGCCGGTTTATGGCTGGTCGTCAACGCCACCGACAACAAGGCCCATGATTACCCCTTAATCCGGACGAAATATTGGTTACTGCTGCTCCTGACCCCCGTGGTGCTTGCCGAGACTATCATGCAGGGGAGGTATCTGCTGAGTCTGCGCCCGAATATTATCACCTCCTGTTGCGCGCTGGTGTTCAGCACCGAGGCCAACACCGTCATGTCCGGTCTGCTCAGCCTGCCCCGTTCGTGGTCACAAAGTGCCTTTATGTTCAGCACCATCATCACTTTGGCCTTGGGACTGTCCGTGTACCTGAAAACCAAGGGCGTGCTGGTGTTTTCCCTGGTCTCACTCCTCCATTTCATTCTCTCCATCGGGGCCCTCATCTCATTCATCAGCCTGTATATCTATGAACTGCCCACCCATCACTGTCCGTTCTGCCTTCTGCATCGGGAGTATGGCTACATCGGCTATCCCCTGTATGGAGCAATGCTTGTAGGCGTTGTCTCCGGAATGGGCACCGGTGTCATTCAGCCGTTCCGCACCATTGCAAGCCTCCGCCAGGTTATCCCGCCTCTGCAACAACGACTTGCCCTGATTGCAGTCATCGCCATCATGGTTTTTGCCTTGATCACAGGATATAGCCTCCTTTTCTCAAACCTGAGCATGTCGGCTTAGTTATTCTTTCTCCAGGACAAAACCCAACACACCGACCTCGCCCCTGAAAAGGGGGGAAGACCCCGCTGGCTGTTCGCCCGACAGTCCGGCAAGGATTGCATCTCGGTGTGGTGGAGAGAGCCTTCTCGTCTCCACGAGGGGAGATGTTGGCCGGTTTCATCTGGCCTTTGGCTGTCCTCCCCGTAGCAGCTCTCGGTCCCCGAATGCAGCCCCTGCCTGCATCTAGCCTCAGGGCCGCCGGCCCGATTTCGCGACTTTTCTCGAGCCCCGGTCACAGGGGTACCACAAAGTATCTTGACAAAATAAATTATTATTCAATAATGAGAACGAAATTCAGTAGAATCCAGGTAGCTTTTACAATAGACGCCTCTTTGTCCACAGCCCGAGCTCCAGTTTATCCAACCGATTATCTGTGTAAAATCTAACATTCTTTTTATCTGCCCAACAGACAAGCTCTTCGCGGATTTCGTGATCCGCAAAGAGCTGCCGCTGAGATTTATTCTTATTTCTGTTCCCATCGCGTAAAACATGGCCCGATTATTGCTACCACAAGGTGGCTATTAACATGCCCGTGATTTGATCACGGACAAAGAAGTCTTAAGGAGAACAAAGGAGGAGTCGTATGAGAATCGCTGTCATTGGACTGGTTATTGTCATCCTGTCGGCTAGCAGCAGCCACGCCGCAGTTCGGTCAATCACCATGGCGTCCACGCCGAAAGAAGTCATCGCCGGATCGACCGTGCACCTGGAGTGTACCGCCACCGGAGATTGGCGGCTTCCGCTGGTTTCCGCAAAAATGACCATCAAAAATCCCGGCGGCACGGCCCTGGTATCCGGCGCAGCAATGGGAATCAACGGGTCCGTGACCAGTTACGACTACCCGGTCCCAAGTGATGCCCTTGCCGGTAACTGGAGTTACAGTTGCGAAATCAGGGATCGCCGGGCACGAGTGACCAGTTCCAGCACCTTTACTGTCGCCAAAGGACCTACACTGGTCATCGGCCCCATCGCAGCCCACAACACCATCACCAAGTATGAGGGACCGGTTACCTGTTTAAGCTGCCATGCGACCGAGGGAACCCAAATGGTCAATAGCCTCCACGCCAAGTGGAAAGCCCCCACGCCGGAACTGACCAATACCAAGGGTGAGGAACTCGGCAAGGCAATGCGCGGTATCAATACCTTCTGCACGTACGCAATGTCATCCAAAAACACCTGTTTTTCCTGCCATGTTCGTTCCGATGGCAACGCACCGCATCCTGCCGAAACGAAAGACATCGATTGCCTGATGTGCCATAGCGACACCTACCAGAGGAAGTTTGTCACCGATCCCAACAATACCCAGACCGTGACCAACGTTTTGGGAGCAACCAAGACTTACGTCTTCGGCAAGGTCGACAGCCTGGGCAACTACATGGTTGAGCCTGATTACAGCAAGATGCCAGCAGGAACCATTATGGAGAATTTGGCGAGAACCGTGCATCTGCCCACCAACAAATCGTGCCTGCGCTGTCATGCCACCGCCGGTGGCGGTGATTGGACCAAACGGGGTGACATTGGCCTGAATTCGGTCAACCCGACCGTTGACCAGGATGTGCACCTGTCGCAAAATGGCGCCAAGTTGGCCTGTGTTGATTGCCACTCTGCCCTGAACCATAAAATTGGCGGCCGGGGCATTGATTTACGCGGCACAGAGGCCGATTCTCCTACCTGTCAGGCCTGTCACACCTCGGCCCCCCATGCCGATGCCACGCTGAACAGGCATGCGGCCGGGCAGGTGAGTTGCCAGGTTTGCCATATCCGCGAATTTGCCAAGGGTGGCGCCACTGAAATGTCGAGAGACTTCAGAATTCCGGTGTGGAATCCCGGCCAATTATCCGGCCAAGGAGGTTTTATCGGGGAGGAGATCAAAAAGTCTTTTGTCAAACCCGAGTACGTCTGGTTTGACGGAACATCCTACGTCTACAACACCGGTGAAACTATCAATGCAGGCGCCAACGGTGTCTACCACATGGCTAAGGCCAATGGCGCCCCCTTTGATGGCAAGTCTTCCATTGTCCCCATCAAGAGACACTTCACCGTCGTGCCCCTGCATGAAAGTGGCAAGATCGTCCCGCCAGCCATTGTGTGGATGTTCATGACCGGGAAATTCGATGTCGCGGTGCAGAAGGGCATGGAAGAACAGGGGATGACCGGCAACTACTCGTTTGTTGAAGCAGATGCCGAGATGTTGATTACCCATGGCGTGGAACCGAAATCCAAGGCGCCAACCTGCATCGAATGCCATAACAATTCAGGCACCACGCCGGATGGCACCGGCATGGTTCCCTTTACCTCGTTGGGTTACCACACCGTTCCCAATGCGGTAAAATCCTGCAACCTGTGCCATGAAAGCAAGAGCCTCGGCTGGGCGGCAACGCATCAGCAGCATAGAAGCAAGATGTCTTGTTCCAGTTGCCACACCAAAGAACCGACAGGTCTGGTCAAAGAAAAAAGCGTTCTCTGCAGCAGTTGCCATGACAGCAAATCGTGGCTCGGAAGCGAGAGCCATAAAAAGCATCTGGCAAAACAGGTGAAGTGCACGACGTGCCACACCTTCAACTGATGGCGGCGAACTGGTGATGAAAACACTAGGGGCATCAATGGTTGCATTGATGCCCCTGGTGGCATTGGATTCTTTGCAGGAGCTAACAGCGGTTCAACGTCACGTTCCTCCTTCAACGACACGGATCAGGCCGTTCGTTGCCGTGCCGAAACGGTCCCCAATCCTGCCCCGGTACGCCATCCCACTCTTGTCGCACATCAAACCCCACGATCACTGCTTGCCGAAACTACAGACCGGATAGCGGCACTGCGGACAGTTGCGGCAGAGGCCGCCATGGCCGAGGGCGGCCAGTTCCTCGCGGCCGATGGTCTCGCCGGTGAGGATGCGCGGCAGCACCAGATCCAGGACCGTGATTCGGTGAAACATGCCGCAGGCAGGCACGCCCAGCACCGGCACGGTCCCGATCCGGCCGACCAGAAACATGGCCCCCGGCAAAACCGGGGTGCCGTAGACCACGGCCTCAGCACCGGCCTCCTTGATCCCCAGACGGGTAACATCATCGGGATCGACCGACATGCCGCCGGAGGTGACGATCAACTGGGCGCCCTCGTCCTGGCAGGCCCGGATGGCCGCCGCGATCAGGGCCGGATCGTCCGGGGCAAAGCGAACCGTGGCGACCGTCGAGCCCAAGGCAGTCAGCTTGTCGCGCAGAACCTGTTCGAACTTATCCTCGATCCGGCCATGAAAGACCTCGCTACCGGTGATCACCAGCCCGGCCTTCACCTTGGCCAACGGCAGTACCCGGACGATGGGCACCCCGGAGCGGGCGACGGCCACCGCCTCCTCGACCACCCGCCGCTCTCCCACCAGGGGAATGAGCCGCGAGGCCGCTACCTGTTCGCCTTTCTGTACCGGGGTGTTGTCCTGGAGGGTGGCGCAGATCACCTCGCCCAACAGGTTGAAGCGGAACAAGGCTTCTCGGTTGATCTTCAACAGACCGTCCCTGGCAGCGGTGAGACTGACTTTGCCTTCGACGATCTCGGGGGAGTATTCGACCCCGCTGCCCGCCAGGGCCTGGGCCATGGCCAGGGCGGCCTCGTCCTCGTGGATCTCGTCCGGCCCCAGCTCCAGGACATAGATATGTTCCTTGCCCAGCCGGCGGAGGCGTTCGATATCCTCCGCGCGGATGACGTGCCCCTTCTTGAAGGCCCGCCCCTTGAACTCGTCCTTGACGATCTCGGTGATATCGTGCGGCAGGACCATGCCCACCGCCTGTTCCACCGAAACGATATTTTTTCGTAATTGTTCAGTCATCTCTGGCTTCCCAGCGTCGTTGATCGTTTTTTGCCCGGATATCGATGAGTTTGATAATTATAGGCATCTTTGCCCATTCCCGCTAGCAGGAAGTGGGCCACTCAATAAACCAGGGGCGATTCGCTGATCAATGGCCAGCGACTTGCGGAGGGGAGCGAACGCAGTGTTTTTCAAGCGGTGCCTCAAAAGCGGCATGAAAAAAAATGGCCAACAGGATAAAGAGTGATCCGAGAATGCCGTCCGTCCACCTGCCAACGAACCGGGCAGCGGTGGCCTTGCAGCCGCCATAGCCGTTTGAACCCTGCACCCCAGGAGAAAGCGATGATCAAGAAGGAACTGCTGGAAATTCTGGCCTGCCCGCAATGCAAGGGGCCGGTCGAACTCAACGCCGAGGGCAACGGCATCGTCTGCCGCGCCTGCAAGCTGCTGTACGAAATCCGCGACGGCATCCCGATCATGCTGATCGACGAGGCCAAGCCGCTGGAAGAGGCCTGAAACAAAACCGGCCCGGCGGGACCAATCCCGCCGGGCCGTTCCCCACCTGTTGTTCCGCGCCGTCTGTCAGGGAGCGATCCCCATTTCCCGCTCCTTGGCCGCGATGGCCAACCGGGTTTTGACCACCGTATCCGACACCAGGCTGATCGAATCGATCCCCTCCTCCACCAGGAAGGTGGCGAAATCGGGAAAATCCGACGGCGCCTGACCGCAGATGCCGATCTTGCGACCGCGCCGCCGGGCCGTGGCGATCACCATCCTGATCAGGGTCTTGACCGCCTCGTTGCGCTCGTTGTAGATGTGGGCCACCAGGTCGGAGTCACGATCGAGCCCCAGGGTCAACTGGGTCAGATCGTTGGAACCGATGGAAAAACCGTCGAAGACGTCGCAGAAGGCATCGGCGCTGATGACGTTCGACGGGATCTCGCACATCACGTAGACCTCCAGGCCGTTTTCGCCCTGCACCAGCCCGTTCTCCCGCATCACCCCGATCACCTTGCGCCCCTCCTCCGGGGTGCGGCAAAAGGGCACCATCAGCTTGATGTTGGTCAGGCCCATGTCGTTTCGTGCCTTCAACAACGCCTTGCACTCCAGGTCGAAGGCGGCCCGGTAACGCGGGTCGTAATACCGGGAGGCCCCGCGCCAGCCGATCATCGGGTTGGATTCCTCAGGCTCGTAGAGGTGGCCGCCGATCAGGTTGGCGTACTCATTTGATTTGAAGTCCGACAGCCGGACGATCACGTCCTTGGGATAGAAGCCGGCGCCGATCCGGCCCACGCCCTCGGCCAGCTTGTCGATGAAATACTGGCATTTGTCGTCCGGATAGGCCGAGGTGCGGGCGTCGATATCCGCGACGATGTCGGCGATCTCGTCGTCGTGCTCGGCCTGGCTGCGCAGCTTTTCGTAGTTGATCAGGGCCAGGGGATGGATGCCGATGTGGGAGTTGATGATGAACTCCTCCCGTGCCAGACCGACGCCCTCGTTGGGCAATTGCCCCTCGGTGAAGGCCTTTTCCGGCAGGCCGACGTTCATCATCACCTTGGTTCGGGTGGCCGGGATGTTGTCGAGATCCAGGGTCTCGACCACGAAGTCGAGCAACCCGTCGTAGATGTGGCCGGTCTCGCCCTCAGCGCAGGAGACCGTGACCTGCTGGCCGTCCTTGATCATCCGGGTGCCGTTTTCGGTGCCGATGACGCAGGGGATGCCCAATTCGCGGGAGATGATCGCCGCATGGCAGGTGCGGCCGCCCCGGTTGGTGACAATGGCGCCGGCGGTCTTCATGATCGGCTCCCAATCCGGGTCGGTCATGTCGGTGACCAAAACCTCGCCGGCCCTGAAGTCGTGAATCTGACTGACAGTATGGAGGATGCGGGTCACGCCCTGGCCGATCTTGGCGCCAACCGCCTGGCCGCTGGCCAAGAGCGTGCCTTTCTGCTTGAGGACATAGGTCTGCAGGGTCCGCTTGCTGGCCTGGGAATGGACGGTTTCCGGCCGCGCCTGGACGATGAACAGCTTGCCGGTGCCCACGGCCTGGCCGTCGCCGTCCTTGGCCCACTCGATATCCATGGGCCGCTGGTAATGATCCTCGATAATGCAGGCCCAGCGCGCCAACTGGAGGATCTCATCGTCGCTGAGGATGTAGGCACCGCGTTCTTCGGCGGTGGTGTTGATGTTCTTCACCGGTTCCCCGGCGCCGGGATCGGGGTTGTAGACCATCTTGATCTCCTTGGTCCCCACCCGCTTACCGACGATCGGCCGCTTGCCCGCCTTGAGGGTCGGCTTGAACACGTAGTATTCGTCGGGATTGACCGCGCCCTGGACCACGTTTTCCCCCAAGCCCCAAGCGCCGGTGAGAAAAACCGCGTCCTTGAAACCGGACTCGGTGTCGATGGAAAACATGACCCCCGAGCAGGCGGAATCGGAGCGCACCATCTTCTGGACCACGATGGAGAGATAGACGTCGAACTGGCCGAAGCCCTTGTCATGGCGGTAGGAGATGGCCCGGTCGGTGAACAGCGAGGCGAAGCAGCGCTTGCAGGCGTCGATCAGGGCTTCCGGGCCGCGGATATTGAGGTAGGTATCCTGCTGGCCGGCAAAGGAGGCGTCGGGCAAGTCCTCGGCGGTGGCCGACGACCGGACCGCGACATCGACATGGGCGCCGTACTCCGCCTCCATTTTGTTGTAGGCGCTGAGGATCTCCTGCCGCAGATCGGCCGGGAACTCGGCTGTGCGGATGATATCCCGCACCTTGGCCCCCCGTGCCTGAAGGTTGTGCAGGTCGTGGGTATCGAGGCCGGCCAGGGCCTCGCGAATGGCGGCCTCGACCCCCGCCTCCTTGAGCAGGTACCGGTAGGCGTAGGCGGTGATGGCGTAGCCGTTGGGCACCGCCACCCCCTTCGAGGTCAATTTTTGATGCATTTCACCCAGGGAAGCATTCTTGCCGCCTACCCGCGGCACATCGTCGATGCCGATCTCATCAAACCAGAGAATGAGTGCTGTTTCGTGTGTGGTGTTCATCGCGTACTCCCCAATGAAAAGAAACCGTCGGCTGGGCTAGGCCCGCTCCTCAAACCCTCGTTGTCGGCAACCGGCGTATTGATCTGTTAAAGTGATGATAGTAAAAAAAATCTCCCGGCCGGTCAACCGAAACGTCCGTCATCCCTTTTCCGAGCCCAGGCCGGAATGACGGGCCGGTTGGTAGCATCTTGCCAAGTGAGGTGTAACGAGCTACACTGACGTAATGTTTTCATTTTTCACTCTGAGCCGATTATTTTGCACCGAGACGGAGTCACCATGCCCATCGACCAAGAGATCCTATCGATATGCAACCGCTGCATCATCGCAGAAAATCACAACGAAAGCCGATACTTCGAGGCGATCAAGCTCCTGGTCGAGGGCCGGAACACGGCAACAGCGGCCTCGGACCGGCTCCAGTGGCAAGCGGGAATCGAGCAGGTCTATCGGTTGATCGAAGACGAAATGCTGACCCGGACCGGGTTACCCGCGAAACCGATCACCTTTGGCACCTCGGGCTGGCGGGGCATTCTGGGCAAGGATCTGTTCGTGCGGTCGGTGGCGGTAGTGACGGCCGCCATCCTCGGCCTCTACCGAGAGGCGGAACACAACCAGGAACTCCGCAGCGCCTTGGGCGTCTCCGGTTTTGCCGAGATGCAGCAGCGCGGCTGCGTGGTCGGCTTTGATAACCGCTTCGGCGGCCCCATCCTCGCCCGGGCGGCGGTCAATGTCCTCCACGCCAACGGCGTCCGGATCTATTACGCCGGCGAGGCCACCACCGGCGCGCTCTCGGCCTCGGTCCTCATTCGCCGGGCCGCATTCTCCATCAATCTCACCCCCAGCCACAACCCCCTGGAATACGGCGGCTTCAAGTACAACGCCGCCGATGCCGGCCCGGCCGCCCCGATTCTCACCGATACCATCACCCGCCTGGCCGGGGAATACATCGGCCGGGACCAGGTGGACCTCATTCCGTCTGCTCGCAATTTGCAGCAACCGCTGGAGGAGCTGTCGGGTCTGATCCGGGAAGACGCCCTGGCCAGTTGGCAGCAGTTGGTCCGCCGGGGCGCCCCGTTGCACGGCATCGACTACGACCGGCTGCTGGCCGACCTTGCCGGCCGCAACGAGGTGGTGGTCTGCGTCGACGCGGTGCACGGCGCCGCCCGCGGGTATCTCGGCCGACTCTTGAACAATCCGCCCGCCGAGCGGCTGACCGTGCTCCGCGCCACCGCGGACCCGACCTTCGGCGGCATTGCCCCGGAGCCCTCCTCGGCCAACATGCAGCCGGTGCTCGCCGCCCTGGCCGCCCGGACCGAGCCGCTCAAGATCGGGGCGATCATCGATCCCGACGGCGACCGCATCCGCTTTACCGACGGCACGGTCGAGATCTCGATGAACCAGTTCGGGGCCATGGCCTATCATTTTCTCCATGAGGTCAAGGGCAAGCGGGGCATGGTGGCCAAGACCGTGGCCTCGAGCAACCTGGCCAACGGCCTCGCCGCCCGGTTGGGGGAGGAGGTGTTCGAACCCAAGGTCGGCTTCAAGGAATTCAAGCCGGTGATCGACCGCGCCCTGGTCTATTTCGAGGAATCGGACGGCATCTCGATCATCGGCCACACCCCGGAAAAGGACGCCTTCATCGGCCTGATCCTGGCCATCGACATGACGCTCACCATGGGCAAACCCCTGGGCCAGT
>Ga0074193_1000192_pt2 | contig 89627 bp, 71 predicted proteins | sample EPASupsiteHSE605_FD_64523 | JGI IMG/M metagenome (GOLD analysis project Ga0074193, IMG submission 64523) | Bioremediated contaminated groundwater from EPA Superfund site, New Mexico - Sample HSE6-05 | ecosystem: Environmental > Aquatic > Deep subsurface > Groundwater > Contaminated ... | reverse complement strand
GTTGTGGTCCAGCAGGTTGGGCTGAACCGCCATGGTGGCAACATCCTTCCTGATGGGGGAGAAGGGCATGGGCACCTCCAGAAGAACATGGCAACAACGAGCGGGAGAAATGGTTGTTCCGGGCGGCCTTAGCGGTAGCCCCTTTCTTTCGGCCCGGAAATTCCATCCGGGGACAACCTGATCAAGGACACCTTGCCGCTTTTTTTGTGGGCTGGGCAGGTATTGAGAGCATCATACGCCCATGGCAAGGCGTGTACAATACAGGGAGATTTGATAGAGATTGGATAGAGAAAATATATAAGTATAGTTAGCAATTAACTAATATTCGTAAAAAAATAGAATTGGGTTTCAGGGTGTTGGGAATGTTTTGGTCAGATGGACAGTGCAGGGACTGGCCGAGAGGTGAAAGATCGCATCCTCCGCACCTCGGTCATGGTGACGCGCGAGACAGAAGCGAGCTGCACGATCATATCGTAAGTCGATGGGTTCCCGTATCAGTTATCGTCATGAGCTTGGGTGGGGACGAAAAACTTGATGCGGGGAAACTGATCGAGATCTTTGTGGATGCCGGTGCGAAGGAAGGCGTTGACCCAGTGGAAGATGTCGTGCCGCTGGATGGCGCGCCGCATTTTCGCCATCCGGGTGCGGCGGCTGTGCTCGTCCATGCAGCAGGCCCGGCGAATGGCGTCGGCCACGCCCTCGATGTCGAACGGGTTGACCAGGAGCGCGCCGCCGTGCAGTTGGGCCGCCGCGCCAGCGAACTCGCTGAGAATGAGCACGCCGTTGTTTTCGGTGGAACAGGCGCAGAACTCCTTGGCCACCAGGTTCATGCCGTCCTTGAGCGGGGTGATCAGGGCAATCTCGCAGGTGCGATAGTAGGCCAGCAGTTCAACCTGGCTGAGCGACCGGTAAATATAATGAATCGGACTCCACCCGACCTGGTTGAAGCGGCCGTTGATCTCCCCCACCAGCCGCTCGATTTCCCGCTTGAGGGCTTCGTATTCCGGCACTTCTTCGCGGCTGGGGACCACCACCTGGACGAGGGTGACCTTGCCGCGCAGTTCGGGATACCGTTCCAGGGCATTGGCAAAGGCTTGGAGGCGGAGGGGGATCCCCTTGGTGTAGTCGAGGCGGTCGACCCCCAGGATCAGTTGCCGTTCGGGCAAATTGGCATGAATGATCCAGGCCTGGTCCTGCACTTCGCGGCTGGCGGCGGTTTCGGCGAACTGCTTGAAATCGATGGAGATGGGGAAGGCGCCCACCAGGACTTCGTGTTCCGGCGTCAGGCAACGCGCGATCTGACCGTGGCCCACCACCCGTGTTTTCGGCATCAGCATGCGGACGCAATCCATGAAATTGCGGCGGTCCCGCATGGTTTGGAAGCCTACCAAGTCATAGCGGAGCAGGGCGTTGAGTATCTGGAATCGCCAGGGCAGTTTGACGAACCCGTCCAGGGGCGGAAAGGGAATGTGGAGGAAGAAACCGGCCTGCCGCCGGATACCCATGGTTTTTAGATAGTGCGCGACCATGATCAGTTGATAGTCGTGCACCCAGATGTAATCTTCCTCGCTCGTGTTGGAGGCGACCACCTGGGCAAACTTGGCGTTGACCCGCTCATACACTTTCCAGTAACTCGGGTCGAAATTGCAGCGGGTGGGCAGGTCGTGAAACAGGGGCCAGAGGATTTCATTGGCGAAGCCGAAGTAGTATTTCTGGATTTCCTCCGCGGTCAGGTCAACGGGTTTGAGGGCATAGCCGGTCTCGAGCGAACCCTGCGTCAGCAGATCGCGGAGGGCGATCTCGCTCAGGCCGTCTTTGCCGTGCGAGCCGAGCCAGCCGATCCACTGGCCGCCACGATCGCGCAACACCGGCCCAAGGGCGGTGACCAAGCCACCGGAACCGGGTTTAATGGTCCATTGGCCGTTGTCCTCCTGATCGACCACGATTGCCAACCGGTTGGAGACCACGGTCAGGCGGGATGTTTCCATTCCTTTCTCCTTGTCATGTGGATTCGATGACGGTCAGCCAGGTGCGCAGAAAACCGACCACGTCAGTGCAGTCCGTAAGGTACGCTCGGGCAGCCGTCGGTTTGCCGGTGTGTCCCACCTTGATGCCGAGCCCTCGCTCCCGGAGCGCGGCAAAGGCATCCTCGTCGGTGTCGTCGTCACCGATGTACACGGCCAGCACGTCGTCCGGTTGGCGATCGAGCAGGCGGGTGAGCGCATCGCCCTTGTTCCATCCCGTGCAACGAACCTCGATGCCACCGTTGAACCACCGCCAGACCAGACCGTGCTGCAAGGCCCAGGAAACCCATTCGGTCAGGATCTCTTGCTCCACCGCTACGGCGACGACCGGGTCCAACCCCCGGGTGTGTAGGGCCAGGGAGGCGACCTTGACCTCCAGTTTGTGGCCGCGTCCGCATTGTTGCAAGGCGTTGCGAATGACGAAGAGTCCGTGTTGTTGTTCCGGGGTCGGGTGTCGGACCAGTTTGTCGCCACTGGCCGGCCACCATTCGAAACCATGGCTGCCGACAATCGTAAGGGGCGGGCTGCCAAGCAGGGTCGCCACCTCGTGTGCCGGCCGGCCGGAGAGAATCGCCACCTCCGTTTGCCCGCCGGCCGCCAGATTCCGGAGCAGGTCCGCAATACCGGGGAGGGGTTTGGCGTGCATGGGCTCGATTGCAAACGGGGCCAGAGTTCCATCATAATCCAGGCCGAGAAATCGAGCAGGGGCATTGCGGACCTGCCGCCAGAAATCGGGAGCGCCAAAGAATCCCGGGCCGGCACCGTTGGTTGTCGTCGTCACAGCTCGATTCGATCCGTCCCGGCATGCATGGTCGCGAACATCAGGGTGAGGTATTCCCGCAGATGGCGGGTCACCAGAAAGTTGTCGAGGACCAGCGCCCTGGCCTTGCGGCCCATGGCATCCAACCGGTCCCGGTTCTTGAGCAGATAGCGGATGCGCAGGGCGGCGCCCTCGGGGGTGTTGACCAGAAAACCGGTATGATGGTTGATCACCTGAAGGCGGATGCCGCCGGTATCGCCGCCGATCACCGGCTTGCCTTTCCACAGGGCCTCGGTCACGGTGAGACCAAATCCTTCCCTGATGGATTTCTGCAGACAGATGGTCGAGGCCCGTTGCAGGGCGTTGATTTCCCGATGGGCGTCCGAAGGCAGCAGCAGGATGTGGATGTCCGGATCGTCACCGGCTGCTTCCCGTACCTCGCGCAGCACCTCCTCGCCCTCCGGGTCGTCGGTGGCGCCGCCGCCGGCCAGCACCAATTGCACCGGAGTAAATTCCTTGACCAGTCGATAGGCCTGGATGACGCCGAGCGGATCCTTGAACCGGTCGAAACGCGACACCTGGGTGATCAGTGGCAGGTCGGGATCGAGGTGGTACCGGTCGAAGACGGCCTCGATTTCTCCCGGATACAGGTCCCGGTTCTTCTGGCTGAGCGGATCGATGCTTGGTGCGATCAGGTAGAGCGGATGGGGCAGGGGCTGGGCGAAATCGGCCAGCGACCAGATGGAGGCGTCGTACCCGGCGACGAACTCCCGCAGGTATTTCCACACCGCCCGGTAGGGCCGGCTGAGATCGATATGGCAGCGCCACACCCATTTTCCCTTGCGGTTGGGGCAAAGGCGGAGCAATGGTGCGGGCTGGGGATCGTGGATAAAAACGAAGTCGGCCTCCTCCAGAACCGAACGCAACCGTTCGGCATTGTCGGCATTGGTTTGTTCGTAGGCTCGCAGCAGCACCGGCGGAATGCCCACCGGGTTGCCTTGCAGGCCGTTGTGAAAACTCTTGGTGCATTGGTAGAAATTCGCTGCACCGGTGACAACCTCCCAGCAAACATCCAGGCCCAGTTCCTGTTTGAATGGGACCAGCCAGTTGAGGATCTCGGCCACGCCGCCGCCTTCGCGGGTCGAGTTGACATGGACAACCCGCATGCCTTTCAGCGGCGCGGCCAGTTGCCGAAGATGATCGATTACCGCTTCGCCGACAATGGCGGCATACTCGTCAAGGATGGCGGTCATGAGTTTCTCTCTCCACGGGACAGGTTTGAAACGCCAATGCCAGTTCCCGTCTGAGTTCTGCCAGGGTGGTGAAATAAGGGTCGATAGCATTGATCGATCCGATAAACTCGGCATATCGTTGGCTGTCGTCCGCCTGCAACCATTCGACAAAATCGCTTCGCCCGCTGTCGGTCCGTCGCCGGGCGTCGATGAAATGATAGAACACGGACCCGAGCGACAAACCGGCAATCTGTTCAGCCATGTCCTTGGGCCGGGTGATCCGTTTGCCGGTGTCAAAAACCACGATCTGCGAGCGGATGAATTTGAAGCGTTGCCCGGATCGCGCCCAGGGCACCCATTCGCTTTCCGCCAGCCGTTCTTCGATGGTATCGATCAACTCCCGGCGCAAGTCCTCGATATCAGGGTGATGACTGGGGTCGACAATGGCCAACCGTTCGGCGAGTCGCGTGTCGTGGAGGCTGCGCCAGGCCCAGGCGGCAAAATCGTTTTGATATTCGGGTTCGTCGAAACTCGGACGGAGCATGCCGCCCCAGAAATGATAATAAATGCAGCCGGGATGAAGAGTTTTCAGCCGGTCGTTGAATTCGCGCAGATTATGCGCCTCTTCGCCGGTGGCGATGGCAATGAGGGTGCAGTCCTTGACCGCAAACGGTTCTCCCATGTTCGTCCTCCGGGGTGAGCGTGGGGCGGGGGTTGCTTGCCGCAATAGAGCCGGCCGAGGACTATTCGCCAAAGACCAGATCGTCGCGTATCCAGCCAGCGGTTGTCCCGCTCTGATAATATCCCAGCTTGACCCAATTGTTGTCCCTGGCGAGGATGGTATAAATTTCACCTTGTTCAGCATTGGCAACCACACCGGCGCTCGTTGTAGCCGCACTTCGGATGTTGGCCTTCTCGACCAGAATGACTGCGGTGTCGATATCCGAGACCAGGGATTTGTACACCCAGCCGCTATTATCCTGCCAATCGTGAAAAAAGAGCCAGTCGCCATTTTCTTTCTTGATCTCTATTGGATAACCCAAGGGAGCGGTGTAAAGGACGGGACTGTTCAGGCTGGGCTGTTCGCGGATGTTGACCTGATCCTTGCCGATGCTTTTTCCGTCGGCTGAAGAGCCAAGGGAAAGAACGAGAGGGGTGAGGAACAGGCAGGTACGAAATATGGAGAGCGTGACGTCGTTCATGAATTGTGCTCCTTGTCAACGAGGTAAGCATAGAGTGGGCTGTATACCAAAGAAGGGAACAGCGGCATCGAGTAGAGACGCCAGCCGTTGCTGTCGGCTGGGCGCCGTGATCGATTACCCAAACGTTCCTGGCGCCTCAGCGTGGTTTGTGTTTGCGCGCTGGCGCTGGACCGGCTCGATCCTTTTTTCAAGAATCGTTCCATGCCGATGCAGGGAGGCGGGAGCAAGGGCAACAAGTCGGGAGGTGTGCCTGTTTCAAGATGAAACTGCGGGCGGGTGTGTTTTCTTAACGATCTGTAATTGTGTTTTTAATAAAACATGCGCTCCCGGAGCACTTGAGGAAGGCGCTTCGGGAAGCAAGGGGCTCCTTAAAGGGCGGCGGAATGTTCGGCTGCCGCAGGTCAGGTCCATTGGTTTTGTCTTGTTTCGCAGAACAGGATCTTCTCGAGCAGGATTGAGTCTTGCCTGGAAGGACTGCGGCGGATTCAAGAAGGGGAGCGGAAACAGGAAGGCAGGTTGTGTTTTTTGAGCAGGGCGTAGAGGCGGGAACGCGACAACCCGGAAATGGCGCAAGCCTGCTCCATGTCAACGGCAAGGGTCATCAGTTCCCGCAGGTAACGTTGCTCCAGTTGAGCGATCGCCGCCTCCCGTGCCTCGAGCAGCCGGGGCAGGGTGGCGCCGTTTGGTCCGTTGGTGCGGACTATGGGCAGATCCGGAGAGGTCTGGCCCTGCTCGACCGAGGCGCGGGCCAGATGCACTCGAATGTAGACCGGCAGGTGCTTGGGAAAAAGGACCGGTTCGTGTCTGGCCGCCGAAACAGCCCGTTCCAGGGCGTTGACCAGTTCGCGCACGTTGCCGGGCCACTCATAGCGGGCGAGAACTTCACAAAAATCGGGTGAGAACGATTTGCCATTCAGTCCGTAGCTGTGACAGAGTTTGTCGGCGTGGTGGGCGGCGATGGCGGGAATATCTTCGATACGGTTACGCAAAGGCGGCAACTCCATGGTAAAGGCCCGCAGGCGAAAGAGCAGGTCTTTGCGGAACCGGTGACGATGGACCATGGCGTCGAGGTCACGGTTGGTGGCCGCAATCAGCCGGAAATCGCTCCGCATCAGTGCACCGCCGCCGACCTGGCGGAATTTGTGCTCCTGGAGCACGCGCAGGAAGGACTTTTGCACCGAAAGCGGCAGTTCTCCCACCTCATCGAGAAAGAGGGTGCCGCCGTCGGCCCGCTTGATCAGCCCGCTCTGGCTTTTCTCGGCGCCGGTGAAGGCCCCGCGCTCGTAGCCGAAGAGGATGCTTTCGACCAGAGTTTCGGGCAGGGCGGCACAATCGACTACCACGAATCGCTTGCCGGCTCGACGGCTATTGTTATGAATCGCCCAGGCAAAGAGTTCCTTGCCGGTGCCGGTCTCGCCGGTGATGAGTACATTGGCGTCGCTGCCGGCAGACAGAGCCAGGCGGTCCAGGCAGCGTTTCATCTGCGAGCTGTTGCCGACAATATCTTGGAGCGTTTCTTCGTTGAGGGTGGTGTGTGGTTGGCGGATGATTTTCTTGGCCCGATATTGAATGGCGCGCACCAGGGAAAGGGTCATGGCCCGTGCCGTGACCGGCCGTTCCACATAATCCCAAGCCCCCATCTTGATGGCATGTTCGGCCTGATCGGGGTCACCGGAGTCGGTGAGGATGATCACCTCCGGGAAGGCCGGGGTGTCGATCAACGCCGGCAGGGCATCCATGCCGCTGCCATCCGGCATGTCCGCGTTGAGAAAGACAACGTCATAGGGTGCGGAGGCCGTCAGCTCTCTGCCTTGTGTCAGGGTGCGCGCCGTGGCCACTTGATGCCCCATATGAACGATCTCGCGGGACAAGGTTTCGATAAACGCTTCACTGGTATCGATGATCAGAATCTTCGACATGGGACCTCCTCGGATGGTGCGTTCATTGAGCCTGTTGCCCGAATCCGGCCCGTTTGAAATCGGGTTCGGACGGGGTCGAGTCTGCCCGTAATTATGGAACGACAAGGGGATGCGACAACCATGGTGCGATGCTCTCACCGCCGGCCGGGTCTCGGGGTGGCGGTCAGCGCCAATGCTCAGAAAAAGCGGAAGAAGTGGTGCACCGGCCCGTGGCCGTGGCCGATGGTGTAGGCGGCTCCGGCCCGGATGGCGCCGGTGATGTAGTCCTTGGCCAGGCGGACCGCGTTTTCGATGGCTTCGCCGCGGGCGAGGAACGAGGCGATAGCCGAAGACAGGGTGCAGCCGGTGCCGTGGTTGTTGCGGGTGGCGATCCGTTCGCCCGGCAGAACAACCAGCCGCTGTTCCGGGCCGAGAAAGAGGCAGTCGTCGCTGTCGCCCCCTTCCAGATGACCGCCCTTGATCAGCACGTTGGTACAACCCAGTCCGGCCAGATCGACCGCCGCCTGCTCGATGGCCGCCGTGGTGGCGATCTCCCGGCCGAGCAGCACCGAGGCCTCGGGCAGGTTGGGGGTGAGCAGGTGGGCCAGGGGAATGAGATGCTGCTTGAGGGCCGCGATGGCCTCGTCCTGCAGCAGCTTGTCGCCGCTCTGGGCCACCATCACCGGATCGAGGACAATGGCGCGCACCTCGAATCTTTTCAAGTTCTCCGCCACAATGCGGATCAGTTCCGGCGAAAAGAGCATGCCGATCTTGACGGCATCGACGCCGATGTCCGTCAGCACCGCCTCCATCTGGGCGGCGACAAACTCAACCGGCACCGCGTGGATACCGCTGACGCCGAGGGTGTTCTGGGCGGTGAGGGCGGTGATCACGCTCATGCCGTAGCAGCCGTTGGCGGCAATAGTCTTCAGGTCCGCCTGGATGCCGGCCCCGCCGCCGCTGTCCGAACCGGCGATGGTCAGCACCCGGTGATATGTTTTCATCCGTTCCATGAGTATTGTTGACTCTTTTGTCTGAAATGAGCTGTCGCGAAAGGACCAGATCTCAGCATTTGTCCTTTCGGCGTCTCGAAAGATCGAGGCAATTTGTCGTGTATTTCGAGCGACAGCCGAGAAATCCCGGCCATTGCAGCGAGAGATTGCTCCCTTGGTCGAAATAACAATGAATTATCCCTGGCTGATCCGGCACCTCGCCTCCACCTCCTCCGGGGTGAGGGTGTAGAGGGCGTCGAGCAGGTGGACCATGAAGGTGCCGGGTCCCGCGGCCTTGGTCCCGGCGGTCTCGCCGGCGATGCCGAAGTAAGCCAGGGCCGTGGCGGCAGCGGTGACCGGGTCCTTGTCCACGGCCAGAAAGGCGCCGATCAGGGCGGTAGCCGCGCAGCCGGTGCCGGTGACATACGGCATGAGCGGATGGCCGCCCTCGACGGTCAGGGTTCGGCGGCCGTCGGTCACCAGGTCGCTGGGACCGGTGACGGCCAAAGTGGCGCCCAGTTCGCGGGCCAGCAGGCAGGCCTCTTCGGCGGCGTCGCTGACGGTGTGGACGGTGTCGACCCCCTTGGTGGCCGAATCCCGGCCGGAGAGCGACAGGATCTCGGAGGCATTGCCCCGGACCACGCTCACCCAGGTCTGGAACAGAATTGCCCGGGCGGCATTGGTCCGCAGGGCAGTGGCGCCGGCGCCCACCGGATCGAGGACGATCGGCTTGCCCAGATCCGAGGCCCGGCGGCCGGCCTTGAGCATGGTGATCACCCAGTCGTCGGTCAGGGTGCCGATGTTGAGCACCAGGGCATCGGCCAGGTCGACTATCTCGTCGACCTCGTTGGCGGCATGGGCCATGATCGGGGAGGCGCCGCCGGCCAGGAGGACATTGGCGGTGGTGTTCATCACTACGAAATTGGTGATGTTGTGGATCAGGGGTTTGCTGGCCCTGATTTTTCGCAGGTTTTCGGCGGCTTTTCCGGCAAGTGCGGGCATGGACGGCCTCTAGCGGTAAAAATAATGGCAATACGGTCAGCGGCGGAGGGGCAAATCGGGGCCGGCAACCCGGATGGTGTGCGTCCCTCTGCCGGGGCGCTTTGAATCGGATTCCGTGGATTCGGCCCCCATGCCACTCCTGCTGTCACAGAAGAAGATTTGTCTATAGAAGAAGAAGTCGCGGGTGTCAAGGCGAACCTCGCCCACCTGCCGGGACCGCGAAAAAACGTGAAATCGGTGACCTTGGTTTCAGCAGGCGAGGGTGACGGCCGAGGAGGTGGGGACCTCCGGAGGAAAGATCGAATCCCGGCCCGCGGGCACGATGCCGAGAAAACACAGGCCGGTGGCCAGGGCGGCCCGGTAATCGGCGAGGGCGTCGCCGATAAACAGGCATTGATCGGGGGGATAGCCGTGGCGGGCGAGGATATCGGCGACAATGGCCGGTTTGGCCAGCGGTGAGCCATGGACCTCCAGGAAATAGGGGCCGAGGCCCTTGCGCTCGACGATCAGCCGCATCTCGTCGCCAGGGGTGCCGGAGACGACAAAGGCGGGGATGCCAGCCCGTTGCAGCTCCTCAAGGGTTGCCAGGGCGCCGGGGGTCAGGGGCGCGGCCACCACCTCGTCCAGCACCAGATGGGAAAAGGTCTGTCCGGCGCGGTCGAGTTCGGCCTCGCTGAGAGATTGACCGGCAAAGGCGGCGAAACAGTGGCGGATCTTCTCGTGCCGGGGCATGCCGCCGTTGTCGAGGTGATAGCGGACCACCGCCTCCTGGACCTCAGGACCGTAGGGGGCGAACAGGGCGGCAAAGGCCCGGACCTTGACCGCGGTGGAGTCGGCGATCACCCCGTCGAAATCGAAGAAGACCGCCTGCCAGGGGAGGGGATGGGGGGGCATGGAAAATAAGTTTTTTAGCTTTTTAGGTGGTTAGGTGTAGACTAACAGCTACGAACTGCACGACAGCATCGAGCAGCCGGGCCGGTTGCGGGCCCATTCGGGCCTCTTTTCGGCGAACCGCTCCTTGCCGGGTTGGTCGTCGTAGGGATGGCGCAACACTTCGAGCAACTCGTCCACCAAGGAATACTCCCCTTCGCCCACCTTGTCGATGGCCAATTGGGCCAGATAGTTGCGGAGCACGTATTTGGGGTTGACCGCGTTCATCCGCCGCTTGCGTTCGTCGTCGGGCAGGTTGTCGTGGCGCAGCCGTTCGCTGTAGCGGTCGAGCCAGGCGGCCAGCCGCTCCCGGTAGGCGGGGGTCAGTTGCTCCGGCCGGTAAAAGGCTTCGGCCAGGGGCGAGAGCCGGTCGGCGGTTCCGGCCTCCTTCGGCACTCGGGCCAGGTTGCGGAAAAAGAGGGTCATGTCGGTCTCCACCTCGGGCAGCAGGCGGAGCAGTTCCTCGATCAATGGCCGGTCCAAGGCCGGTTCGAAGGCCACCAGGCCCAGCTTTTGCGCTATCATGGTCCGCCAGTCCTGCTCGAAGTACTGGGTGTAGTCACGCAGGGACTGCTCCAGCGGTTCGGTGGCCCCGATCAGCGGATAGAGGCCGTTGGCCAGTTGGACCAGATTCCAGTGGGAGATCGCGGCCTGGCGGCCGTAGCAGTAGCGGCGGCCCTGGGCATCGGTGGTGTTCGGGGTCCAGGTGGGGTCGTAGTTTTCCAGCCAGCCGTAGGGCCCGTAGTCGATGGTCAGGCCGAGGATCGACATGTTGTCGGTGTTCATCACCCCGTGGACAAAGCCGACCCGCAGCCAGTGGACCATCAGGGCGGCGGTGGCGTGGCAGATCTCGTCGAACCAGCGGCGGTAGACCTCGGGCGACGGCTCGCCCAGATGGGGAAAGCCGGTGCGGATGGTGAAGTCGGCCAGTTGTTTGAGCACCTCGATCTCGCCGCGGGCGGCAAAGAGCTCGAAATTGCCGAAACGGACGAACGAGGGCGCCAGCCGGCAGACCACGGCCCCCGGTTCCTCCTCGGGATGGCCGTCGTAGAACATGTCGCGTTCCACCGTCTCTCCGGTAAGGATCAGGCTGAGCGCCCTGGTGGTGGGGATACCCAGGTGGAACATGGCCTCGCTGCACAGAAATTCGCGCAGCGACGAGCGCAGCACCGCCAGGCCGTCGGCATTGCGGGAATAGGGGGTCGGGCCGGCCCCTTTCAGTTGCAGGGTCCAGTGCTCGCCCCGCCGGTTGACGACCTCGCCCAGATTGATGGCCCGGCCGTCGCCCAACTGCCCGGCCCAGTTGCCGAACTGATGGCCGCCGTAGCAGGCGGCGTGCGGGTCCATGCCCGGAAGCAGGTGGTTGCCGGAAAAGACCCGGGTGAACAGCTCGCTGCGGCAGTCCGCCTCGCTGAGGTCGAGCAGGGCCGCCGCTTCCCGGGAATAGGTCACCAGTTGCGGCCGGGCGGTGGCAACCGGTTGCACCCGCGAATAACAGGCACTATACACCTGGCGCCGCCTGTTCTCACTCACCGGGTCGGCGGGCAGTTCACGGGTGAAGCGGTTGTCGAAACGAAGCGCGGTGAGCGCTTGGGGGTAGGGTAAGGGTCGGCTCATGGTTGTTTCCTCGGGCAGCGGGAGCGGGGCGGTTCCGCAACGTCAGGCGAAAACGGCGAAAAACTTGCGGCAGGGGGCGATCCGGGGTATTGCTTGCCTGCCATGAAAACGATCAAACCCACCCTGGCCGGATTGGCCGTGGTCTTCATCTGGTCCGGCTGGATCACCATCTCCCGCTACGGCGTCCATACCCAGCTGCAACCGGCCGACATCACCCTGTTGCGCTACTGGACTGCCTTTGTGGCGGTCTCACCGTTGATCCTCCGGTATCCCTGGCGGCGTTTCCGGTTGTGGCAGTATCTGGTGGTCGGCCTCGGGGTCGGCTTTCCCTACACCATGCTCTCCTTTTACGGGCTCAAGGTGTTGCGGGCTGCCCATGCCGGGGTCCTGGTCAACGGCATGCTGCCGGTGCTGGGGGCTGTTGCCGCCTGGATCTTGTTCCGGCAGCGGGTCGCGGCCCACCGCTACGCGGCTATCGGCCTGATCTTCCTCTCCAATATCGTCATGACCGGCGGTTCGGTCTTTGGCCTCGATCGGGCAGCCGGGATCCTGCTCCTGCTGGCGGCCGCGCTCTGCTATACCGGCCACATGACCGGCATCCGTCTCTGCGGCATGAGCTGGCAGGATGTGGTGGTGGTCGTGCCCACGGTCAACGTGATCCTTTTTACCCCGTTGTGGTACCTGTTTCCCTCCGGTTTCGCCCTGGCTTCCCTTCAAGATATGGCGGTTCAGGCCATTTATCAAGGCATCGTCGTCAATGTCCTGGCCCTGATTTGCGTGGCCTATGCCATTCGTCATCTCGGCACGATCACCGTGTCGCTGTTCATGTCGTTCGTGCCGGTGACCACGGCCCTGGTGGCCTGGGTTCTCCTGGGCGAGGCCCTTAAACCCTGGGAGATTGCCGGGATCGTGGGCTGCTCGCTCGGGCTGCTGTGGTATGCCCGGGAACCGAGGACCCGGGCGTTGACGGCGATGCGGCTGGGCAGCGACGATGCTGCCTGAACAGGCGGGGCGGATGGATGTCTGTCGGTTACGGGGGGATGGCGGGCAGGGGGAGGGGGCTACAGCACCCGCATCTTCAGATTGCCGGTTCCCTGCTTGGTGAGGGAAAGCCGTTCGGCCAGACCAAAGCTGAGATCGACGTCGCGGCCCCGGTGGTACGGTCCCCGATCGGTGACCACGGCCTCGGCCTTTTCGCCGGTTTCCGGATTTTCCAGTTCGACCTTGGTGCCGATGGGCATGTCGCGATGGGCGATGGTGGCGCCATACATGTCAAAGCGCTCGCCGTTGGCCATGAGCCTGCCCTGATGGTATTCGCCGTACCAGCCGGCGACCACCTCTTCCGGGGTACAGGCGGAACCCGCTTTTTCCTTGCCGGGGATGCGGATCTCCTGGCCGACCCGGAGTTTGGCCGGGTTGGTGATGTGATTGTGGCTGAGGATCTCGGCCGGATCGACCCGGTAGCGTTCCCTGGCCAGCTCCCAGATGGTCTCGCCTTGGCGCAGGATATGGACGGTCTCGCCCGCGGTGCTGGCGCCCGCTGCCGTTGCCGCGGCGGTGCAGGATTGGGAACCGTCTGGGGTACCGGTATTCTGGGTGGTCTGGAGAGAGAGCTGCTCCGCCAGGAAGTCCTGGAAACTGGATTGGATCGTTACCGTTGAGCCGGTGCGCACGGTCCCCTTGTTTCCCGCAGACGAGGCACCGTGCACGGCCGGATGATGGTTCTGCCGTGTTTTTCCCCGTGATCCCAGACGATTGGCCGCATCGGCAACAACAGCTCCCAGTTGCATCCCGTATTTCATGCGTTTCATCCTCTCCTGTTTGCACCCAACAAAGCGATCCCTGCCTCCCATTCCTATCGGCGGGCTTTCCGTCGGAATTAAGTACAAACCGGCGAAGAACGAGCCCGCAGGCGGGTTTCGGGTGGTGAATTTCGACAACCGCGAAACCCTGCGCTCTCCGAAAACAACCCAATGTCCCGGTGGTTGTTTTTTTCGCTAAGCAAACAGCAGGCAGCGGCCGATAAGAACGATAAGGAAAAGTGTCCGTGGCGTGCTCGGGAAGAGCACCGGGCGGACATTCCCGGATATGGTCGGTTCTTTGATTGCATGTGATTAAGGGAATAATCAGACCCCCAAGGGAGGGAACTATGCGATTCAGAATCATGAAAACGAACGCCGGCACAACTTGTTCCATTGTTGTTTCAGGGGAGCTGGACGACGATGCCGGTTGGGATCTCCTCCAGATCAGCCAGACCATGCTGGGCATGCCCCATTGCCGGGAATTGATCATCGACCTGCGCGCGGCGGTGATTGATGTAGACCTGACCGTCCTCAATACCGATACCCTTGCCTCGGTCTTCGAAGAGGGGTTGCTGTTGAAAGACAGCGCCCTGATCATCCGGTTCCGCGACGACAGCGAGATTCGGCTCTGCTCCGACCAGCTTCCATTGGAACCGGTCGCTTCCTATGCCAATGTCTGCCTCGATGAAGCCAAGTTGTACGGCCGGGCCATGCAATGGCTCGAGCAGGAAGCCCGACTGCTGGCCAATTAACCCCTGACAGGCACAGAGAGACACAAAAAAAGCCCCTTGACCGTTCGGGTCAAGGGGCTTTTTTGCGTCTTTTGGGCGACGGGGACAAGCGCTCAGAACTCGATCCCCTTCTGCGCCTTGATCCCGCTGGTGAACGGATGTTTGATCATCTGCATCTCGGTGACCAAGTCGGCCGCAGCGATGAGCTGTTGCGGGGCGTAGCGGCCGGTGATCACCACATGCTGCTCCGGATGGCGGCCGGCAAGGACCTGGAGGCAGGGTTCGAGCGCCAGCATCTTGTAGTGGAGCAGGTAGGTGAACTCGTCGAGCACCACCGTATGATAGCTGCCCGATGCAATGACGGTGCCGGCGAAATCCCAGGCCTCGCGGGCCAGGCGGGCATCCTCCTCGATGTTTTCCGACTTCCAGGTGAACCCCTTGCCCATGACGTGCAGGTCGATCAACCCCTCAAACCGTTTGACCGCGTCGAGTTCGCCGTAGTGCCAGCCGCCCTTGATGAACTGGATGAAGCAGACCTTGAGACCGTGCCCGGCCGCCCGCATGGCCATGCCCAGGGCTGCGGTGGTTTTGCCCTTGCCGTTGCCGGTGAATACGATCAGTAACCCCTGGGACATTGTTCGCCTCCTTGCGCTCCGTTTTCTGGTGGTGTCGTCTCGATGTCGGGACGCAGCGCGGATCATCCCGGCCGGGCTGCTGATTGTTTCCCTGCGGCCGTGCTCTTTCTTGCTTGTTCCAGACAATGGCGCCGAAATCCTCAACCGTTCAGGACCTGCCGCATCCTGTCGACATGGCTGCCGGGCCAGTAAACGGTATCGCAGCGGCGGCAGAGATGAAAGGTGTCGAAATAGCGGATGGTGAGCGGTTCCAAGCGGTGCAGTATCTGTTCTTTGGCCACCGGTTCGAGCAAGGTGTTGCAGGTGAGGCAGCGGGCAAAGGGCTGCGGCGGCTTGGCAATGCCAAAGAGGCTGAACACCTCCCGCAGTTGCGCCACCGACACGTTCGCCCGGATGGCGCGGCCGAACACCACCTGCCTGCGCTTGAGCAGATCGAGATTGCGGCTGAGGAGGATGCGCGGCTCAAGCCCCAGTACCCGGAGGATATCCTGGTCGTTCCAGGAGGGATCGTAGAGGGTGTCGAATCCGGCCATCCGCAGATACCGGGCGAGGCGGCCGGCATTGATGTCGACGATGAACCGGAGGTCGGTCAATGGGGTGGGGCGGAGCAGGGTCGGCCGGGTCACGTCCCAGGGGGGCGTGACGGGAAAGATATCGAACTGCTGGCCCGGCTCGACCGGCCAGGAAAAGGCGATGGGTTGCCCGTTGCAGGTAATGGCGCCGATCTCGGTGTGCGGCGGGCCCAAGGATTCGATCACATCCTTGATCGAGGCGGCGCGGGTGACCGGCTGGACGATCGGATACATCGCCCGCCAGCGGGAGCGAAGCAGGGAGGAGGTCTCACCATGGAAGTAATAGCTGGCCTGCATACCGGATGTCCTCTCTTCGGCCGGGGTCGCGCCCTCTGCGGTGATCCCCCGGGTTATGGCGTCAATTCGATGGTGTTGGAAATCGCCTCCGAGGGCATCAGCTCATACGGTTTTTCGCAGAATTCCATTTTGATCGTGTAGCGTCCGGCGGGCAGATAGGCCGGCAGCGAGGCGGTCAGGAGGCGGGAGGTCTTGCGGTCGCCGATCCGGAGGCAGTCGCTCTCGGCCGTGTGATTCAGGCGAATGCCGGTGACCGGGGTGTGGGGATCGTCGACGCGAAACACCTGGGCCACCGGCTGCACCCCAAAATCGAAGTTGCTGAGGCTGGAGAGCGCCAGCCGGATCCGATCCTTCGGGCGATAACGGTCGAAGTCGGTGGAGAGAAAGAGGTGGCGGTTGTAATCGGGCTCCTTGGCCTGGGTGCCGGAGGTGGCCGCCTCCCAGAAACGGGGCCGGCCGGCATCGAGATGGACGACCTTGCCGCCGTAATGGCCGACGCCGCCGCAGTTTTTCGCCTTGATCGTCTGCCAGAGCCGCTTGCCCGCCACCCCTTGCAGCCAGAAATCGAGGGCCATGCCGTCCTGATGGGTGCTGGTGCGGGCGGCATTGTTGCCGTTTTCGCGGATCTGCTGGTTATACTCCGGGCTGCGGTAGGCGGATTCGATGTTGATCGTCTTGCCGGGCGCCAGCCGGTCAGCGAAATAACTGAGCATGAACAGCAGCCGGGGGGAGATATGCTCGCCTTTTTCCTCGGTAGGGAAATCGAATACCCAATCGACCTTCTGGAAGCCCTCTTCGTTGAACGAGCCGTCCTTGTTGAGCAGGCTGACCTTGGCCTCGCGATTGTTGCGCAGATTCTTCAACTGCATGGTGCCGCTGCCCATGAGAAAAAAACGGCCCGGTTGCTGTCCGGCAACAACTGGGCTAGCGAAAAAGCACGCGCAGGCAAGGGAAAGGATCGCAGAGCTGATGTATCGGGAGAATGAAGGCATTGGTGCTTAATTAGTAGTCGGTTTTGAATGGGTTCGGGAAAGGGCCGTAGTCGGCCCGGTTATTCCGGCAGATTGTCGATGATGATGTTCTTGTCGAGCATGGCCTTGACCAAATCCGCACGGGCGTGTTGCTTGCTCTTGATCTGGAGTTGCAACCAGGAACGCCACTCCTCCCGTTGGTCAGCCCTCGGCGAGCCGGGCTCCAGGGACGGGCTGTTCTCCAACTGGATCTTGACCTGCTGCATCTCGTGGGCCAACCGGTCGTACTGCTCCTGGAAGAGCGCCAGAACTCGGATCGTTTCGTAGCCGATGGTGAGGGGACTGTTTTCGGTCGCGTGTGCCATGGGTTCACCGTCTTGTTGTCCTCGGTTTGTTCGGTGGACGGAAAGTAGGCTATGGAAAGAAAAAAAGCAACTGGCAAGGTTAGGTCAATGAACGACAGAGACCCCTGTTTCACCTTCCGCTCGGTGCGCTTCCCGTGCTCCTGTAAACAAGCATACGGCAATTGCAGTGAAAAGTCTTATTGTTAAGGCAGGATCCAACGCTTGCCTGCCTGATGGGCACAGAGCAAATTCAATAAGAGGTGAACACAATGGACAAGGCGGAATTGAAGAGCTTCGGCACGCCGGACGAAGTCCGCGAGTTTCCGAAGGGTCGTCTCGAGCTTATTACGATCGGCGGGGCAACGGTTGGCCGGGCTGTCTTTGAACCGGGCTGGCGATGGGCAACGTCGGTGCAACCCCTCGCCAAGACCAAGAGCTGCGAGGCCCCGCATTTCCAGTATCACGTGTCCGGGGTGCTAAGGGTACGGATGGACGATGGCAGCGAGTTCGATTGTCGTCCCGGTGACGTGTCGCTCCTCCCTTCAGGTCATGACGCCTGGGTAGTGGGAAACGAGACGGCGATCGTCGTGGATTTTCAGGGGATGAGAGACTACGCCAAATCAGCAACCAGGGACAAGGATTGAGGCAGGCAGGGCCGGCAATTTGTTTGATAGTCGATCCCTTCTGCGGTACGATACACGGAAAATCGGTGAGAACGGCTGTTGGGGAAAGAAACAACCCGCTTGCCGTTCGAAAACCGGTCAACCTGAAAACCCGTAAACCAACACAGCAAGGAGGATATCATGGCACAGATCAATTGGATCACTTCTTATGAGGACGGGTTGGCAATGGCCAAGGCAGAGGACAAGCTCGTCTTTGCTGATTTTTTCAATCCGGGCTGAATTGGCTGCAAACAAATGGACGCGGTCGCGTACATCGATCCTGCCGTTATTTCGTTCGTCAACGACACCGTGGTGCCGTTGCGCCTGCCTGCCTCGGACAAGGTGCTGGGGTCCCGATACAAGGTCAAGTGGACGCCGACGCTGCTCATCCTCGATGGCGACGGCACGGAACACTACCGGACCCTCGGCTTCTATCCGCCGCAGCAACTGATTCCCTCGCTCCTCCTGGGGATCGGCAAGGCCAAGTTCAATCTGCCCGACCGGGTTGCCGCCGGCGCGGCCTTTGCCCGGGTGATCGACGAATATCCCCACGACAGTCTCGCCCCGGAAGCGGTCTATCTCCTCGGGGTTACCCGCTATATCGAATCCCATGAGGTGACCCACCTGATCGCCCTCTACGACCGTCTGGCAGCGGAATATCCCGAGAGCCCCTGGGTGACCAGGGCGACTCCCTACAGCTTGCTGAAGAAATAGGGGAGGGCGAGGCGATATGGCGACGATACGCAAGATTGCCAAGCGGTTCAAAAGCCGGCCCACCATCGAGGGGGCCGGCGTCCACCTCAAGCGGGCCTTCGGCTATTTTCAGGTACCCCAATTCGATCCGTTCCTGATGCTGGACGACTTTCATACCAGCAACCCCGAGGAATACCTCGCCGGGTTTCCCTGGCACCCGCACCGGGGCATCGAGACGATCACCTATGTGCTCGAGGGGCTGGTAGCCCATGGCGACAGCATGGGGAATAAGGGGGTGATCGGTGCCGGCGATGTCCAGTGGATGACCGCGGGCAGCGGCATCATCCACCAGGAGATGCCGCAGTTGAGCCCCACGGGCACCATGTGGGGCTTTCAGTTCTGGGCCAACCTGCCGGCGGCCAAGAAGATGATGGCGCCCCGGTATCGGGAGGTGCAAGCAGCGGATATTCCCGAGGTCGCCCTCGACAACGGGGTGACGGTCAAGGTGGTTGCCGGTGAGGTGGCGGGCGTCCGGGGCCCGGTCAGGGATATCGTCATCGAACCTTCGATGCTCGACATCGCGGTCCCGGCAGGCACGATCTTCAACCACGCCCTTCCGGCCGGGCACACCGCCTTCGTCTACGTGCTTGCGGGCGGGGCCTATTTCGACGACCAGCGCGACGCCTATGCCTATGAGGTGGTGGGCCAGGGCTGGACCGACCTGGAACGGAGCTGCATCTGCGGTCCCGAAACCGTGGTCCTGTTCGAGCATGACGGCGAACGAATCCAGGTGACCACCACCGATCAATCGACCCGGTTCCTGCTCGTTTCCGGCAAACCGCTCCATGAACCGGTGGCCTGGCAAGGGCCGATTGTCATGAACACCCAGGAGGAGTTGCGACGCGCCTTTGCGGAATTCGCCAATGGCACCTTCGTCAAACAGGCAGGGTAATTTCCCTTTCCGCCGGGTGGCAACAACGGTTATTCCACCCGGCGGCAGATGTTTTCCACCTCCTGCCATTTCTGCAAGAGCCGCTGTTCGGACACCGGCTGGGCCGTGCCCAGTTCCGGCGCAAAGAGGGAAACCCGGAATTCTTCCACCAGCTCGCGATATTCCTGCTGACAGAGCAGGCAGGGGAGGGTGGGGTTGTTGAAATGGGTCATCTGGGCAAGCCTGGCCACCGGCGTCCGCAGCCGCTCGGCTTTTTTGTCGTCCTTGAGCGGCGAGTGCTCGGCCCGCTCGATCCGCAGGCCCAGGGCCTGGAGATAACGGGTCTTGTGTCGCAACTGGCCGGCGCGCAGGGTGCGGAGAAAGTCCGCCGGCACGATCTGCTCCAGGGCAGCCAAATAGTCTTTATGCCGCGCTTCCTGGTAATTTTTATTCACCCGGGCCCGGGCGGCCCATTCCATGATCCGGTTGTGCACCGCCCGCCGCTGCCGCAGGATCTCGGCGACCTGGTCGAGCAGGGCGGCAGCGGTGCGCAGTACCCCCTGTTCTCCGGCCCGATGCACAATGTCCCGGAATTGGACGCAGGTGGGCAGTTCGCCCTCGGCGGTGGCAAAGAGTTCATCGAGGAGGAAGGCCTGGAGATCGGCGCGCAGTTCGGCGGCCGAGGCCTTGACCCCCAGGCTGAGCCAGGAGGCGGAGTGGCTGGTGAGCGACCCCTTGCACAGCTTGCGGACCGCTGCCATCTCCTTGGCGAAATGGCGGCCGTAGAGGTGATGCAGGCCCAGCTGGTTTAGCCTTCTGGCCTCGGTTTCGCTGTCGATGTAGTGGAGCCGGACAATATTGCGCAGCTCGTCAACCTGCAAGGCCGCAAAGGAGAGCCCGATGACCCGGCCGCCCGGGTCGCACAGCGGCACCTTCCTGTCGATGGCGTCGAGATCGTCGGCGCTGATCTCCCGGACCGGCGGCAAGGCTGACGGGCTTCCCGGGACCTTGTTGCTGCCGCCAACGGTCTGCCCGGCGGCGAGGAGGTCGTTGAAGGCGCGGCTGGTGGCGAGTGGCGCCCCCTGCTCGTCCACCAGGAGAAAACGCATCCGCAAATGCGGCGGCAGGGTGTCGGCCTGCCAGTCGCCGCGCGGCACGGTCACCTGATAGCTGCGCAGGATGGCCCGCTCCAACTCCTGATAGAGCGACCCCTTGTACAGGGTGAGGCCGTCCATGATCCGGTCGACCGCGTCGGGCAGGGGCACCAGCCGACGGCGCAGTTGCTTGGGCAGCCGCTTGCAGAGCAGGAGCAGCTTGTCCGGCAGGAGACCGGGCACCAGCCACTCGAAGACCTGGGGATTGAGATGGCCAAGCAGATCGCGGGGAATGCGGACCGTGACCCCGTCGGCCTCGTCGCCGGGGGCAAAGAGGTAGGAGAGCTCCAGCTCGAACTCGCCGGCCCGGAGGGTGGCGGGAAAACGGTACAGCTCCTCGCTATCGGGCACCATCCGGCAGATGTCTTCTTCGCTCATGCGCAGGAAGTGGTCGTTTTTCTTGCTCCTGAGCAGCCGGTTCAAGGTGAAGCGGTCATACACCTTGCCCAGGCGGGCGTCGTAGAATTGGTAGAGCACCTCGTCGTCGACCACGATGTCGCGGCGGCGGAACCGCTCCTCCATCTCGGCAAATCGGGCCACCAGCGCGGTATTGTGTTCGAGGAAGGGATACTGGCCACCCAGTTGGTTGTCGATCAAGGCCGAGCGGATAAAGATATCGCGGGCCTCAAGGAGGGTTTTGTCGTTGATCCGGCCGTAGTCGACCTTGCGGCCGGCAACGATGGGCAGGCCGAACAGGCTGACCCGCTCCAGGGCGAGCACCTTGCCGCTGCGTTTTTCCCAGTGCGGCTCCGACCAGGAGCGCTTGCACAACGGGCCGCCCAGCCGTTCCAGCCAGTCGACCTCGATGGCGGCGTTGGTGCGGGCGAACATCTGGGTGGTCTCGACGAATTCGGCGGCCACCACCCACTGGGGCCCCTTGTTGTAGAGACCGGAACCGGGGAAAAGGACCACCTCCTTGTTCCCCGCCGAGAGATAGGTGTTCTTCTCCTTTTTCAGGCAGATGTTGCGCAAAAAGCCGCTGGTCAGGGCGATGTGGATGGCCTCGAAACCGGCCGGGGTTTCGTTGATCCGAAAGTGCCTGTTTTCCCGGAGCAGACGGCTGATCTGCTCGTGCACGTCCATCCATTCCCGCATCCGCTGCCAGGAGAGGAAATGGGCCTTGCAGAAGCGGGACAGCCGCGATTTCGAGGGCGGTTCCCCGCCGGGAATAAAAAAGGCCTGCCAGATGTTGAGCAGGGTGAGGAAATCCGAGGTCTTGTCGACAAATTGGCGATGGACCTCATCGGCCTTGTGCTCCTTGTCCGGCGGCCGGACGCGCGGGTCCTGGATCGAGAGGGCGGCGGCGAGGATGGTGATCTCGCGGCTGGCGCCGAGCGTCATCGATTCGATGATGATCCGGGAGATGCGCGGGTCGAGCGGCAGCCGGGCCATCAGGCGGCCGTTGGCGGTCAGGTGATCCTCATGGGTGATGGCCCCCAGTTCCTTGAGCAGACGGTAGCCCTCGCGGATGGCGGTGGAGGGGGGCGGATCGATGAAGGGGAACCGGGCCGGATCGCCCAGTTTGAGGTTGATCATCTGCAGGATGACCTCGGCCAGGTTGGAACGCTGGATCTCCGGCAAGGTGAAGGGCTCGCGGCTCTCGAAATCCTCCTCGCTGTAGAGACGGATGCAGGTGCCGGGGCCGGTGCGGCCGCAGCGGCCCCGACGCTGCTCGCAACTGGCCCGCGAGATCCGGCTCACCTTGAGGCTGGTGGTGCCGGTGCGGGGGTTGTAGCGGGCGATCCGCGCCAGGCCGGTATCGACCACGAAGCGGATGCCGGGCACGGTGACCGAGGTTTCGGCCACGTTGGTGGCGACAATGATCTTGCGGCGACTGGACGGACGGAAGATCTTGCGCTGATCGGCGGCGGGCAGGCGGCCGAAGAGCGGCAGCAAGAGGTGGCTGGCGGCAAGGTGCTGCAAGCCGTCGAGGGTGTCGTTGATGTCGCGCTCAGTGGGCATGAACACCAGAATGTCGCCGCCCTGGGGCAGCAGCGCCAGTTCCTCGACCGCGGCGACGGCCTGGTCGACATACGAAATTTCGGGCTCATCCTCGTCGACGGCCTCGCGATACAGGGTGGTGATCGGGTAGGTGCGGCCGGAGACCGCGATCACCGGCGCGCCGTCGAAATGGGCGCTGAATTGTTCGGCGTCGATGGTGGCCGAGGAGATGATCAGGTGGAGATCGGGCCGGGTAGGGAGCAGGTTCTTGAGGTAGCCGAGGAGGAAGTCGATGTTGAGGCTGCGCTCGTGGGCCTCGTCGACGATGAGGGTGTCGTACTGGCGCAGCTCCCGATCCTGGCGGGTCTCGGCCAGGAGCACTCCGTCGGTCATGAACTTGATCAGGGTTGCCTTGGAGGTGTGATCATGGAAGCGGATCTTGGAACCGACCTTCTCCTTTGCCCGCATCTCTTCGGCCACCCGGTCGGCCACCGACAGGGCGGCGATCCGGCGCGGCTGGGTGCAGCCGATCATGCCGGCCGTGCCCCGGCCGGCCTCGATGCACATCTTGGGCAACTGGGTGGTCTTGCCGCTGCCGGTGTCGCCGATGACGATCAGCACCCGGTGTTCACGGATGGCGGCGACAATGGTTTCCCGCCGCTCGCTGACCGGCAGTTCGGGAGGATAAGAAAGATGCATGAACTATTCAATAGATCTGCGGGACAGAATTCATTCTGTCCTCAGCTAACTAAAATTAGGTCTGCGGGACAGAATTCATTCTGTCCTCAGCTAACTAAAATTAGGTCTGCGGGACAAAATTCATTCTGTCCTCAGCTAACTAAAATTTTGGAAATTTTCTTGAGGATGCCGCGGCGTTCGGAGTACAATCAATTGACGTGCCGCCTGTTCAGGCCTCTATACCTGAATTTTGCGGCCACCACATCCGAAATATAATGGCCCCGTAAAGACCCTTGAAAAAGAAACATGGGCACACAAAACGGTGTGTTACGGAGCACGAAACGTCGTCCTCGCGTCTTGTTGCGAGAACGACAAATATCATCGCACAGCGAGGACACATGAAAGCGATCAGAAAAGCCGTCATCCCGGTGGCAGGGCTGGGAACACGATTCCTGCCGGCAACCAAGGCGATTCCCAAGGAAATGCTCACCATCGTTGACCGGCCCACCATCCAATATATCGTCGAGGAGGCGGTGGCCTCGGGCATCGAGGAGATCATCCTGGTCACCAGTGCCGGTAAATCGGCCATCGAAAACCATTTCGACTACGACTTCCAACTGGACACGGTGCTGCGCGACCGCAACAAGATCCAGATGCGGGAGGAGCTGACCAACATCTCCAACCTGATCGACATTATCTCGGTGCGGCAGAAGGAACCGCTCGGTCTGGGGCACGCCATCTGGATGGCCCGCAACGTGGTCGGCGACGAACCCTTCATGGTCCTCTTGGGCGACGACCTGGTGATGAGCAAGGTCCCCTGCTGCAAACAGATGATCCAGTTGTACGAACAGGTGGGGGAATCGATCGTCGCCATCCAGCACGTGCCCATGGAGGAAACCCATCAGTACGGCATTGTCGAGGGCGTGCCGACCGAACAGGAGCGGACCTACAAGGTCGACCGCATGGTGGAGAAGCCGGCACCCGGCACCTGCAATTCGGATATGGCCATCATCGGCCGTTACCTGCTCATGCCCGAGATCTTCGAGTATCTCGAAAAGACCACCCCCGGCCACGGCGGCGAGATCCAGTTGACCGACGCCTTGCTGGCCCTGTCCAACAAGCGCGGCATGTATGCCTACGAGTTTTCCGGCAAGCGCTACGATGCCGGCGACAAACTGGGCTATCTCAAGGCGATCGTCGATTTCGCCCTCAGCCACAACAGCCTGGGTAAACCCTTCCGTGAGCATTTACGTAAGATTTGCGCTGGACTGAATTGATCTTTCATTTTTTTGGGTGACCGCCGGTGGAGGTGCTGTACGAAATTGCCGTTGACGCGCCCCTTGTCGCCACCCTGACCTACAGCCAGCCCGCCGGGAGAATCGAAAAAATCCCGGCGGGCTGTTGCGTTCGCGTGCCGCTGGGCAACCGGCGGGCCATCGGCTATGTCCTGGGACCGGCCCTGCCGATACCTGCGGGCGAGCGGTCTTTTGTCGTCAAACCCATTGCCGAGGTCCTGACCGAGGCGCCTTTTTTTCCGCCCAGCCTCATCCCGTTCTATCGCTGGATCGCCCGTTACTATCTCCATCCCATCGGCGAGGTGCTGCGCACCGGACTGCCGCTGGCGCCCACCTCACGGAGCAACCGTCAGGTCAAGGCCAAGATGCGGCCGACCCTGCTGCCGGGACCGTTGCTCTCTCCTCTGGTTGACGGAAAGAATGCACACGATATCGAATTGATAGTGGCAACACTTCAAGAAGAAGCTGCGGTCACACTGAAAAAGGCTGAGATCAGGGCCCTGTCGTTCTTCCTTGATTGTTATGCCCAGGCTGCCGGTCAGCCGGTAGCGCGAACCCTGGTGCGGCATCGTTATCCCGGCGCCGGGCCCCGGTTGAACCGGCTGCTTGAACTGGGTATTCTTGAGGCCGCCAGTGAACGCATCTACCGCGACCCCTTCGGCGAACCGCCGGATGTGCATCTCCCTCCCGAACACCTCACCGCCGAGCAGCAGCAGGTGCTGGCCATGCTGCTGCCGGCCATGGACGCCGCCGCCTTTGCCCCCTTTCTCCTCTTCGGGGTGACCGGGTGCGGCAAGACCGAGGTCTATCTCCGGGCAGTGCAGCATGCCCTGGCAGCCGGTAAGACCGCCCTGGTGCTGGTCCCTGAAATCGCCCTGGCCAGCCAGTTGGAAGCCCATTTCCATGCCCGTTTCGGCCCGCTGCTGGCGGTCCTGCACAGCGGGCTTGGTGACGGCGAGCGCTTTGACCAGTGGCAGATGGTGCTCTCCGCCACCGCCAAGGTGGTGGTGGGGGCGCGGTCGGCGGTCTTTGCGCCGTTGGAAAATCTCGGCATCGTCATTGTCGACGAGGAGCACGAACCGGCCTACAAGCAGGAGGATGGCCTGCGCTACCACGGCCGCGACCTGGCGGTGCTGCGGGCGCAGATGGCCGCCTGCCCGGTCCTGCTCGGCTCGGCCACGCCCTCGGTGGTCAGCTATCACCACTGCATGCAAAAAAAATACACCCTCCTGACCATGCGCAAGCGGGTGGCGGAACAGCCCTTGCCCACGGTCGAGATTGTCGACCTGGCCACGGTCAAGCGCTCCCGGCCGGAGCTGGTGTTTTCCGATCAACTGATCAAGGCCTTGGGCGATACCCTGGAGCAGGGCAGGCAGAGCCTGCTCTTCGTCAACCGCCGGGGCTTTTCCCCCTTCATGCTCTGCCGCGACTGCGGCACCATCCTCCAGTGCAAGCACTGCCAGGTTTCCCTGACCCTGCACCGCGGCCAAAAAATGCTGCTCTGCCACTACTGCGGCTACAGTCAGCATCCCGCCACCCTGTGCCCGGCCTGCGGTTCCACCCGGATGGCGGGGCTCGGTATCGGTTCGGAACGGATCGAGGAAGAGGTGCGGCAACTCTTTCCCGAGGCCAGGGTGGCACGCCTGGACAGTGATACCACCACCAACCGCAAACACTACCTGGCCACGCTCAAGGCAGTACGGTCACGACAGATCGATATTTTGATCGGCACCCAGATGATCGCCAAGGGGCTGCATTTTCCCCAGATCACCCTGGTGGGCGTGGTCTGGGCCGATTCCGGTCTGGGGATGCCTGATTACAAGGCGGCAGAACGCACCTTTGCCCTGCTCGCCCAGGTCACCGGCCGGGCCGGCAGGGGCGACGATCCCGGCCGGGTAATCATCCAGACCTATCAGCCGCACCATTACAGTGTTCACCTGGCACAACAGCACGAGTACACCGCTTTTTACGAAAAGGAAGTCGCCGTCCGCCAGCCCTTGAGCTATCCGCCCTTTTCCCGGCTGGTCAATATCCGTTTCAGCGGCCGCTCGGAAGAGCAGGTCAAACAGGCGGCCTCCCTGGTCGCTGCTTTTCTCCGGCGTCACCCCCGGGCTGACCGGATGGAAATTCTGGGGCCGTCGCCGGCGCCGCTGGTCAAATTGAAGGATCGTATCCGCTGGCAGCTTCTGTTGAAGAGCCGGTCGCCGGCGGTCCTGCATGACCTGTGCGCGGCGGTGCTGGCCGAGAAAAACACCCTCTGCCCCCGGACGGTTGCCATGGGGTTTGATGTGGACCCGGAAAATATGATGTGAGGGGTGGGGACGAGCAGGGAAAAAAAGACGCCCCAGCGGCAAGGAGGGAGGAACCGCCGGGGCGTCAGGAGAGATTGGGGTGGTGCGAGCGAAAGAGTCTCTCAGTTCATCATCCGATGATGTCTGTCCATCATGCCCTGCCCCATCATGCCTTGGCAGCCCATGCCGTCGCCGCCTTGGCCCATCATCATCAGCATGGGCATGGGCAGCCCGGCTTCCTGGGCCTTGGCGCGCAGTTTCTCGCGCAATTCAAAGATTTCCCCCGCCACCTGCGAGGCCTTGACCGTGTCCGGGGTGCCGGCGTGCATGAGAGCCCGCAGCACCGCGTTCTTTTCGGCCAACTCTTTTCGGATCGCCACGGTGTCGCTGAGGAACTTGTCATGGAGTTTCTGCATCTCGGTGGCCATCTGCATTTGGGTGGGATGCCCGCCCGATTTAGCCTGGGTTTCCGGCGATGCCGATTTGGCCGGTTCGGCAAGGGTAGCCTGGCTGATAGCAAGAGTAAGTCCGCTGGTCAGGATGGCTGCCAGCATGAGTTTTTTCTTAGTGGTTGTCATTTCCATGGTGGTCTCCTTCTCGGGTCCATGAGGTTGAATGTTTGCCTGTTGTGCCCCTTCTTAAGCGACAACTGTGCCAGTTTGGTCTTTTTTGGTAATATGATGTTATTCTTTGATTTATTTATTTGCTGCGGGCCGGCCGGGTGTGTTTGTGATTCGAGATGCCGGCAACTGTATCCTTCCTATCCAGGCGTTGGGGGTGTGCGTGGGTAAAAAATATCCAGAAAAGCCGGGGGGCAAAGGCGGTCCTTCGGGCGATGGCCGTGATTGCTGCCGATCACCCCGGATTTCCGCTGCTGGTTTGATCCTTGCAGAGAAAAACGGCATGAAGACACGATTCTTGAAACGATTCCATCAGCCGGTCTCGATGTTTTCCTCACCGTGGCTGCTGGCCGCGGCGGCAGGCCTGCTGATCATGATCGTGGTCACCTTCGCCTTCCACAATCTTCGGTTGGAGGAGCGGTTGATGACCAACGCCATGTTGCAGAAGGCGGCCACCTTGATGCGGGTGCTCCATTCCGGCTCCCGGGCCTCCTATCTCAACGATCTGCGGAAGGATCTCTGGAATAACGAGACCTGGAACGTGCATGTCCAACGGGTGATCGACCATCTCGCCGAAGATCCGGACTTGTGTTTTGCGTCCCTGGTTGACGCCAAGGGCAAGGTGATCGCCCACAGCAATCATGCCCGGGTCGGCTCGATTGAACCCTTGCCGGCCAACAAGGAACAACGAACCGAGGCGGAGGATCTGCCGCAGATTGCCTACAGCATCGTGGTGACAAAGGATTTCGGCCGGGTCTTTGAGACGGTTCGGCATTTTCCCGCTGCCTTTCCCATTTTGACGCCGATGCCCATGCGGCCGATGCGGGAGGGCCGGAACGGGCCGTTGTTCCATGAACCGGACGAGCGGCGGCCGCTGTTTCATCTGCATCCCGAGGGCCGCGCCGCGGATGAGCAGGTGTTCGTCGTTGTCGGCTTGGATATGAAGGAGTTCGACCGGACCCTGGGGCGGCTGCGGATGCAGATTTTCATGCTGTCCCTGGCCATGCTGCTGGTCGGACTCGGTGGCTGGTTTTCCCTGTCGGCGGTCCAGGGATTTCGTGTCTCCCAGAAGACACTTGAAGACATTCAGGCCTTCACCTCGCTCTTGATCGCCAAATTGCCGGTCGGGGTCATCGCCACCGACGCGACCGGCAGGTTGACCACCTGGAACCAGGCGGTCGCCCGATTGACCGGCATTGAAAAAAATGGGGTCACCGGGAAGCGGCCGGAAGAGGTGCTTCCTGAACAACTCACCGTTTTTTTTGCGCAAAACGACGAGTCCGGCCAGGAGGACACGGCGCCGGCAACGGAGAGCGGGGTACGCCTCATCCTGGGAGGCCGTCGCTGCGAACTTCTCTGTCACCCTTTGACCATCACCGACAGCGAGCAGCAGTATATGGGCAAGGTCTTGCTGATTTCGGATGTCACCGAGATCAAGTCGCTTGAGCAGCGGATGCGGGAAAACGAGCGGCTGGCAGCGGTGGGTCGGATGGCGGGCGGCGTTGCCCATGAGGTGCGCAACCCGTTGAGTTCCATCAAGGGGCTGGCCCTGCTGCTGAAAAACAAATTCCCGGCAGGCAGCAAGGAACGGGATACGGCCGATCTCCTGATTCAGGAAACCGAGCGGATGAATCGGACCATCACCGAGATGCTCAGTTTCACCCGGCCTGCCGCCCTGCGCCTGGGCCGGGTCGATCTGGTCGAATTGCTGGGACGCAGTCTGGAGCTGATCAAGGCGGAGGCCGCGGAAAACCGTATTGTCACGGCGCTGGCAGCACCGCCGGATCTGTTGCCGGTCCTGGGCGACGTCGATCGGCTGCAGCAGGTGATGATGAATCTCCTGCTCAACGCCATGCAGGCCATGGGCCAGGGCGGGAAGCTATCGGTCACCCTCGCCAACAGGGTTGATCGCCAAGGGGTCGAACTCCGCATCAGCGACACCGGTGACGGCATCGCCGCGGAGCTGTTGCCCCAGGTGTTTTATCCTTATTTCACCACCAAACAGGGGGGGACCGGCATCGGCCTGGCGATCTCGCAGAAGATCATCGCCGACCACGGTGGCACCATCGAACTGGAGAGCGAACCCGGCAAGGGGACGACGGTCATGATCCAACTGCCCCTCTACCAGGCACCCCAAGGTTGAACCGGGATGGGTTCGGGGTATCGGTACGGCAATGACAGCGCGCCGGGCTCAGGCGCTGAAATACTTGTCGAGGAATTCGCACTCCGCCGGGGTGAGATCAAAGCGCAGTTCTGTCTCCTGCAAGACAGTCTGACGCTTCTTTTCCGGATGCGCCTGCAGGGTCTCCGCCATCCAGGTCAGCGCTTTTTTCAATTTTTCCGATTTGGTGTGCAGCGGTGTTTGTTCGCTCATACGCGTCCCTGTTTTTCTCGATAGCAGTTGATTGTTCCAGGCTATAGCATTAGATTGTACGCCACAAGCGCCAAAGTGGCAACCTCGATCAGCGAGGGCCGTTGCCGGTGAAACCGCCTTGACCGAAGGCGAAATCACATGCTACTCTACACCCAAAGGGGGATGGAACCAGATTGCCATGGAGAGTCTGACAGGACACTTTCTCGTTTCTACGCCGCAGATGCCTGATCCGCGCTTCCAGGAGCAGGTGATCTATATCTGCGCGCACAATGAAGAGGGGGCCATGGGACTGGTGATCAACAATCCGAACCCCGAAATCACCCTGCTCGACGTCCTCCACGGCTCCAATCTTGCCGTCCCGGAAGGGCCTCTGCCACCGGTCTACATGGGTGGGCCGGTGGATGTCGATGCCGGTTTCATCCTCTGCTCCAACGAGACCCCGGACCGTTATTCGGTGGAAGTGAAACCCGGCGTCTATCTCAGCCGTGATTCTCGGCTGCTTGAGGACATCTCGCTTGGCCTGGGGCCGAAATGTTTTCTCTTTATGCTCGGCTACGCTGGATGGGGTGCGGGGCAGTTGGAGAGCGAACTGATGGACAACGGCTGGCTGACCGTTCCCGCCGATCTCGATGTGCTCTTTCGGACCCCGGATGAGCAGAAGTGGAAAAAGGCGGCGCAGATATTCGGTATCGATATTACTACCTTTGGCGACATCATCGGCTACGCCTGAGTGCGGGTAGCTTTTTTTCATTCTTATGAAGAGCGTCGGCCCCGGCGGGTCGGCGATTTTTTTTGTTATGAGCGATACAAGCAAACAATCTTTTCAGGTGGCCGACATCTTTACCTGCGCCTGTTGCGGATTCTGCTGCCATGGGGAAACCACCGTTTCCCTCGATCAGCGGGACCAGGAACGGATGATTGTGGCCCTTGGCCTGAGCCGCGATGAAGTCGTGGCGCGATTCTGGCGGGTGACCGGATCGGTGGTGCAGATGCAGACCCGGGACGGTCACTGCATCTTTTATCATCCGGAGATCGGCTGCACAGTCCATGAGGGCCGGCCCTGGCGGTGCCGGCAATGGCCGCTTCATCCGAGCATGCTCGCCGACGAGAACAATTACCGGACCATCACCGCTTCCTGTCCCGGGTTTAAAAAAGGGCTGAGTTACGAGCAGTTTTGCGAAATTTTTCAGGCATTGCTTGATCATGGCGATACTGGAAAACTGGGGAAATGAAGTTTCTCATCCCCTTGATCGGTAAGACCAAGGAGTCGTATCTCGACGCCGGTATCCGCGATTATGCCGGCCGGCTCGGCCGGTTTGGGGCGGTGGCCATGCCGGTCCTCAAGGATCGGCACGGCCGCAAGGACCCGGACGAGGTGGTCAAGGTGGCCGAGGCGGCGCTGCTGCTGGAGCCGGCCGCTGCCGCTGGTCTCTGCGTGGCGCTTGATCCCGGGGGGCAAGCAATTGATTCCGAGGCGTTGGCCGCTTGGCTGACCCGGTGGGAGGATCAGGGAATCGCCACGGTCTGTTTCCTGATCGGCGGCCATCTGGGCTTGCATCGTTCGGTGCTGGATCGGGCGGATCTGTCCCTTTCCCTCTCCCGGCTCACCTTCACCCACGAGATGACCCGCTTGATTCTGCTGGAACAGCTCTACCGGGCCTGCACCATCAAGGCCGGTCATACCTATCACAAGTAGCCGTCTGTTTTCGCATCTCTCCGCTCCCGGTGCAACCGGCCGTTTGTCTGACCCAAACGGCGTTGCTTCTGCACTTCCGGCTTCATAATTTCCCCATCCTGTGTTACTGATGGGACAATCAAGGATACAGCGTAGGATAATCGAGGCAGGCGATGACGACACAGACAGAGCAAGCGACAGGTCCGGATGGGGCGGTGGTCATGACCTGCGCCGCTCCCGAGGAGCTGCTGCCTCTGGCCGCTGCCCTCGCCACGGTGCTTGCACCCGGCGATGTCCTGCTGCTGGCGGGCGAACTGGGGGCGGGCAAGACCACCCTGACCCAGTTTCTCGCCCGGGCTTTGGGCGTCGGCGCCGATCAGTACGTGGCCAGCCCGTCGTTTGCCCTGGTGCACGAATACAGCGGCCGCCTGCCGGTCTTTCACATGGATCTGTATCGGTTGACCGGCGAGGAGGATGTCGAGGCGGCCGGTCTGCTCGATTTTTTCGAGCAGCAGGGGGTTTGTATCGTCGAATGGCCGGATCGGCTCGGTTCGTTGACCCCCGAGGATCGGCTGGAGATCCGCATCGAGCAGGAATCTCCCGGGACGCGGCGGTTTGTCCTCATCCCGAAAGGAACACCCTGGCAACAGCGGCTGGGGCGGATCGCGACGCGTCTTTCCGGGGCAGGCAGTTGATCACCGGCAAGAAACAGGGCTGAGAGGATCAGGGCGGAACGTCCCCCTTGGCCCGGCACACCACACCACTCATACCTCAAGAATGCATGAACAAGAACATCATTACCCTGCGGCCATGTCCGAAACACTACACCTACGACCAGGACAAGGCCTGCACGCCTTCGGAGACCGTGGCCCGATTTCAGGAACGGCTGCGGGCCACCCGGCTCGATGTCCTCGCAGAGATCCGCCGCATTGACACCGGCCGGCTCGACATCCCCGTCTATTTCTCGGTTTGCGGTGAAGACGCCCGGCGGATCATCGGCAACAAGAAACAGATGGGCAAGGGTTCGACCCCCGAGCAATCGCGGGCCAGCGCCTGCATGGAGCTGGGCGAGCGCTTCAGCTTTTTCAGTTTTCTCCGCGATGCCGACAATTTCCTCACCGGCGACTACGCCGCCATGGAGGCCCAGGGCTATCCGGTTGTGCCCATCGAGGCCCTGTTGCAGTCGGTGCACGATACCGAGCAGTCGCCCGAACAGTTGCGGCAACTGCTGGCCGGTCTGCCCCTCAAGTGGACCTGGGCCCTGCGCCTTTCCGACAACAGGCCGCTCTTGGTGCCCTTTTCCTGGTTCTACGCCATCAACGAGTTCAACGGCCCGTCGGCGGGCAACACCTATGAGGAGGCGGTGCTCCAGGGGATCAGCGAGGTGGTGGAACGCCATGTCTGCGCCCTGATCACCCGCGACCACATCCCCACGCCGGCGATCGATCCGGCCTCGATCACCGACCCGGTGGCCCTGGACCTGCTGGCCAAGTTCCGCAAGAATGGCATCGAGGTCTATCTCAACGATTTTTCCCTCGATACCGGCATCCCCACCGTCGGCGCCCTGGCCTGGGACCCGGCCACCTTTCCCCGGCTGAGCGAGATCGTCTACACCGCCGGCACCACGCCCGACGCCACCAAGGCCCTGATCCGTGCCCTGACCGAGGTGGCTCAGTTGGCCGGCGATTTCAACACCGGCTCCAACTATGTGGCCAGCGGTCTGCCCAAGCCGCTCAGCCTGGATGAGGTCGGCCATGTGGCTGCCAGCGGCCGCGCCATCCGCCTGGACGAGATGGCGGACCTCAAGGACGACGACATTTTCCGGGAGATCGAAAACTGCGTGGCCGCCCTGCAGCGCACCAACATGGAGGTCCTGGTGGTCAACACCACCCATCCCGAGTTGCAGATCCCGGCGATCTACACCATCATTCCCGGGGCCCATTTTCGCGAACGGGCCATGGGCGGCAACGCCGGCTTGTTCGCGGCCAAACTGGCGGCCGACCTCCTGGCCGGCGACCCCCTCGACACCAAACTGGCCGCCATGCAGGAGGTGCTGCCCGCAGCCTATTATCTCCATTTCTACCGGGGCCGCAATCTGTTCGAGCAGGGGGCGACCGATGCGGCGCTGGCCTGCTTCAACCAAGCCCTCGGGCTGGACCCGGCCCGGGAAGACCTGCCCTATCTCTCTTCCTATATCGGCTCCTGCCTCCGCGATCTCGAACGCTACGACGAGGCCATCGCCGTCCTTGAACAGGGTTTGGGGTATGACGAGGAGCGGCCGGACATCTACAACGCCCTGGGGGTCTGCTGCTACAAGACCGGCCGTCATGTCGAGGCAGTGGGCCATTTCCGGCGCGCGGTCGAGTTGAACCCGGTCTCGGCCATCGACTACGCCAACCTGGCCTTGAACCTCGAACGGGTGGGCGAGCGCGACGAGGCCATCGCCAACTACGAGATCGCCCTGTCCCAGGATGCGACCATCGGGTTCGCCGCCGAGCGGTTGGCGGGCCTGTTGACCGAGACGGTGGCGGGAGGGGGGAGGTCGTGAAGCCCTGGCCGCATCATCCGCACAAGATCCTGGTCCGTTCCACCAACTGGATCGGCGACGCGGTGATGACCACCCCGGCGGTGCGCACCATCCGCGAAAATTTTCCCGACAGTGAGATCACCATGCTGGTCCATCCCTGGGTCAGCGATGTCTTCCGGTATAGCCCCCGGGTGGACCGGTTGCTCATCTATGAGAAAAAGGGACGCCATAAAGGGATCAAGGGGCTGCTGCAACTGGCGGGCGAACTGCGCCAGGAACAGTTCGATTGCGCCATCCTCCTCCAGAACGCCTTTGAGGCGGCCCTGGTCACCCTGGTGGCCGGCATCCCGGTGCGGGGCGGCTACACCACCGATGGCCGTGGCCTGCTCCTCACCCATGGCGTGCACAAGATCAATGAGTTGAATAAAAAACATGAGGTGAATTATTACCAACGGATCCTGCTCGGCCTCGGGTTCAAGCCTGCGCCCAACGAACTGGAGTTGTTCATTCCCGGCGAACAGGTCGATGCAGCCAAGCAGCGGATCGAGAGGTTGACCGGAACGCGTTCGGGGACTCCCGCCCTGATCGGCTTCAACCCCGGCGCCGCCTTTGGCCCGGCCAAGCGCTGGCCGGCGGAAAAGTTTGCCGAACTGGCCCAGATGCTCTGCCGCCGGCTCGATGCCCGCATCCTGCTCTTCGGCAGCGCCGCCGATCGGGAGACCGCGGCCGCCATCATCGGGCGCGCCGGCACGGCCGCCTCCCGGATATTCGACCTCACCGGCGCCACCAGCCTGATCGAGGCCATGGCCCTGATCGGCGAGTGCGACGTCTTTGTCACCAACGATTCCGGCCTGATGCATGTGGCCGCGGCCCTGCACACGCCGCTGGTGGCCATCTTCGGCTCCACCGACCACATCGCTACCGGCCCCTTGGCCGACAACGCCGTGGTCATCCGCAAGCCGCTGCCGTGCAGCCCCTGCAAAAAGAGCCAGTGCCCGGAAAAGCATTTTCGCTGCATGAAACTGATCGACAGCGACGAGGTCGGCGCCGCGGTCCTCCGTATTCTCGAGGAGGGATGATGGGGGCACAACCGGAGGCACCCATCCTCAAGTCGGCGGTTTTTCTCGACCGCGACGGCACCATCAACGAGCAGATGGGCTACATCAACCACCTCAGCCGGTTCCACCTGCTGCCGGGTGTCGGGCAGGCCATCCGCCAGCTCAACGAGTGCGGTCTGCCGGTGGTGGTGGCGACCAACCAGTCGGGTCTGGCGCGCGGCTATTTTCCCGAATCCCTGCTCGAGGCGGTCCATGCGGAGATGCATCGCCTCCTGGCCCTGGAGGGGGCGCGGATCGATGGCCTCTACGTCTGCCCGCATCATCCCGAGGCCAAGGAGGAGCGGTTCCGGCTGGCCTGCACCTGCCGCAAGCCCAAGACCGGCCTGCTCGAGCGGGCGGCGGCGGAGCTGGGACTCGATCTGCGCCGCTCCTATGTGGTCGGCGACCGCTGGTCGGACCTGCGCTGCGGTGCCGCGGTCGGGGCGACCACCATCCTGGTGCTGACCGGCTACGGCCGTGGCGACGCCTGTTACATCGGGCCGGGTCAGGCGGTTCAGCCCGCCCATGTGGCCGAGGATCTGGTGGCGGCGGTCCGCTGGATTCTGGACCGGGAGCGCCACCGGCAAGCAGTGTAACGATCCTCGCCCTGAAAGTATACAACGACAACGACTGTCTTGAACAAGGAGATGCCATGAAACGAACGCTGCAACATCTTGTCACAACGATCATGCTGCTGGTGCTGGTCTCGGGGTGCGGGTACAATACCCTCCAGATGAAGGAAGAGGCGGTCTTCAAGGCCTGGGGCGACATCGAGTCGAACCTGCAACGCCGGGCCGACCTGATCCCCAATCTGGTCGCCACGGTCAAGGGCTACGCCAGCCACGAAAAGGAAACCCTGGAGGCGGTGATCAATGCCCGGGCCAAGGCCACGGCCGTGCACCTGTCCACCAAGGATCTAAGCAATGCGGCGGCCATGCAGCAACTGCAAGAGACCCAGGGCAGCCTGAGTACGGCCCTGGGCCGGTTGATGGTGGTGGCGGAGCGGTATCCGGATCTCAAGGCCAACCAGAATTTCCTCGATCTCCAGAACCAGTTGGAAGGCACCGAGAATCGGATCAATGTCGCCCGCCAGCGCTACAACCAGGCGGTCGAGGCCTTCAACAGCGCCATCCGCGCCTTTCCCGAGAACCTGACCAACAATTTCCTCCTCCACCTGGAGCGCAAGGAGTATTTCAAGGCCACCGCCGAGGCCAAGGAAGTGCCCAAGGTCGATTTTCAGACCCGGTGAGCGGCCATGAAGACCGCGCGCTTCTTTCTGCTGCTGCCGGTGGTCTGGGCGTTCCTGCTTCTGGCGGGCGGCCCCTTCTCCCTGGCTTTGGCCCTGGAGGTGCCGCCGCTGTCCGGCCGGGTCAACGATACCGCCCACATCCTCTCCGCCGGTTCGATCCGCCTGCTCAACCAGTCCCTGCAGGAGCTGGCCCGCAGCGAATCCACCCAGATCGTGGTCCTGACCATCCCCGGCCTGGAGGGGGAGAGTCTGGAGGGATACGCGCTCAAGGTGGCCGAGACCTGGAAGATCGGCCAGAAAGGGCTGGATAACGGCGCCGTGCTGCTGATCGCGGTTAACGACCGCAAGGTCCGGATCGAGACGGGCTACGGCCTGGAAGGCAAGCTGACCGATCTGGTGGCCGGCCGGATCATCCGGGAGCGGATCGTGCCCGCGTTCCGGCGGGGCGCCTTCGACCAGGGGGTGATCGACGGGGTGGCGGCGATGATCGCCGCGGTCAAGGGCGAATATACCGGCAAGGGCGGGCAGGAACGACAGCGCCGCGACCAGGGATACGAACCCTTTGTCGTGGTCTTGCTTGTTGGCCTGGCCATGATCGGCTCCCTCTTCCGTCGTTCCCGACTGCTGGCCGCCGGGATGGGCGGTCTTTTCGCCCCCCTGCTGGCCGCGCTGCTGTTTACCGGGCTGTTCGGCTGGCTGGTTCTGGTCCTGCTCATCCCGGTCGGGGTGCTCGGTGCCCTTGTGGCGAGCGTGCTGGCCGCGAGCAGCGGCAATCGCGGCTTTGGCTCGGGAGGCTTTTACCCGGGGGGCGGCGGATTCAGCGGCGGCGGATTCAGTGGGGGCGGATTCAGCGGCGGTGGCGGCGGTTTCGGCGGCGGCGGCGCTTCGGGAGGATGGTAACCATGCAGACACTGGCGCAACGATTTTTTACCGCAGAGGAGCAGCAGCGAATCACCCGGACCGTGCAGCAGGTGGAACGGCAGACCGCCGGCGAGGTTGTGCCCATGGTGGTTTCGGCCAGCCACGCCTATCCCGAGGCGGTGCTCACCGGGGCGGCGGTGCTCTCGTTGCCCGCGGCCCTGATCGCCGCCTTTGCCACCGGGATGTTCTTCTGGTGGCACGATCAGATCCTGGGGCTCTTTTTCGGCTTTTTGCTGTTCTTTTTTCCCCTGGCCCGGATGCTGATGCGCTTCCCGGTTCTGCTGCGGTTGTTCATCAACGGGCAGCGGGCGGAGCTTGAGGTGGAGCGGGCCGCCCTGGCCCGCTTTTACAGTGAAGGGTTGCAGGCGACCCGGGATGCCACCGGGGTGCTGATCTACATCTCGGTGCTGGAGCGGAGGGTCTGGATCTTGGGGGACCGGGGGATCAACGAACGGCTTGAGCCGCAGGTCTGGCAAGGGTTTGTCGCCGACTTGGTGACCGGGATCAGGGAACACCGGCAGGGCGAAGCGCTCTGCGCCGTCATTGCAGGTATCGGCGCCTTGCTCCACACCCATTTCCCCCCCAAGGCCGATGACCGCAACGAACTGGGCGATTTGATGATTGCCGATTCGAACGGTGCCATGACCAAACGCACCCTCGTTGTGCAGGGATGATTGATGGGCTGCTCGGTCACTGCGAAACGGCCGGATCAGGGGCAGGCGGGCACCTGTCTTTTTGATCGGATCACTCCGGCGCAGTTCCTCATCGCCCATCGGGGCTTCCGTGCCTGCTACCCGGAAAACACCCTCTGCGCCTTTGCCGCCAGCCTGGGCAACTGCGGCATGATCGAGCTCGATGTCCGGCTGAGCGCCGACAACGTCGCCGTGGTCTTCCATGACCGGATGCTGACCCGAACCAGCAATGCCCTGGTGGTGGCGGCCGAATTGGGCCTGACCAGTCTGGCGCTCCACGACTGGCGGCTGGGGCAATTGCGCCGGCTCGACGTCGGGTCGTGGTTTCTGGAGACCGATCCCTTTGATGCCCTCCGGCTGGGGCAGGTGGAGCGCGGCCGGCTGCTGGCCTGTCTGCCGCAACGGCTGCCAACCCTGCGGCAGGTCCTGGCCTGGGCCATGGTCCACCGCATGCCGCTCAATATCGAGCTCAAGGATATGGGGCTCGCCCGGCCAAACGAGCTGCTCGTGGCCGAGGTGGCGCGCGAGATTGCCACCGCGGGCGCCGCTGCCCAGGTGGTGCTTTCCTCCTTCAATCATACCGTGCTGCGCGTCTGCCGCTGGCTTGCCCCGGAGGTCGCCATTGCTGCCCTGCAGGAAGGCGCGCACCCCCCCGACCTGATCGAGTACCTGCGCGCCCTTGCGGTCTGTGCCTACCACCCGGCGGATGCTCTCGCCGATCCTGCCCTGATCCGCACCCTCCGGGCGGCCGGCCTGCACGTCAATGTCTTTACGGTCAACGATCCGGCCCGCCAGCGGCAACTTTTCACGGCCGGGGTCACCGGCATCTTCACCGATTATCTCAAGAGCGCATTCTAACGATCCGTTTACCCGAATCTTTTTTCGTCTGGCTGATCGGGTGGTCCAGGCTGGGTGGATACCGCTGGCAATGACCGACAGGCAACCCGCAAAATCAGGTCAAATATTGAGCAGGTCCTCGAAGTTGATGTCCGCCCCCAGGACGCCGACCCAGCCCCCGTCCCGATAGACCGGCACCGAAATGGTCAGGCAAAAGGAGTTGGTGGCCTCGGATTTGTAGATCTCGGAAATGTAGGATTTCCCTGTTTCCCGCACGTTGCGGAACCAGTCCTTCCGGCTCCAGTTCTTGCCCCTGGCCGTGGGGTCGCAGGTCGTGGTGGCGCCGCTGCGAAAGACATTGCTCGAAACCTGGCTGCCGTCGGCATCGGTCAGGTAGACCAACTCGAGATACGAAAGCGGCAGCATGTGCCGCTGCAGGGCCTGATCGGTGCGGCTGCCCGGGGCGCGGATATCCGGGTCGTCCGCCACGGCGGTCACCGCATTCTCGGCCTTGCGGTACTGGGGCAGGATGAAGATGCCGGTGGCCAGCAGTTGCTGTTCGGTGAGGAGGTTGACTTTTTCGGCCAATTCCGCCAGCGTGCCGCTGTCGCTCCGTCCTTCCTTGCCGATGGCGGAGATGCGCGCCAGATCGTCGGCAAACAGGGCCACCGCCTTTTTCTGATCGCTCACCGCGCTGATCACCGATTCCAGATGGGTGTGGAAACGGCGATGATCCCGACTGACCTGATTAAGGGCCACCGAGGCCTCGTGGTTGCCCTGTACCCCGGAGTCAACCCCCTCCTGGACCCGGGAGACCGCCCCCACTGTTTCCTGAATCAGTTCGCTGATGCCCAAAAGCGAATCCTTGACCTCCTGTGCCGCCCTGGCCGTTTCTTGGGAAAGCTGCCGGATCTCGTGGGCGATGACGCCGAAGCCGGCGCCGTGCGCCCCGGCCCGCGCTGCCTCGATGAAGGCGTTGAGCGACAGCAGGCCGGTGTTATCGGCGATGTCGGAGATGGTTTCGATGATCGAGCCGATGGTGCGCGACTTGCGGTCCAGCTCGGCGATGGCGGTGGAGAGCCGACCCACGTCCTGCTCCATGGCATGCATCCGTTGCAGGGCCTGGTCGGTCAGGGTGCCGGTGCGGTCGATCTCGTCGACAATGGTGGCCGACTGTTCCAAGGCCCGGTTGGCACTGTTGGCCGAGGCGCCAATGCCCTCGGCCAACCGGCGGCAGGTCTCTTCGATCTGCTCGGCCCCCTGCGAGAGCGACTCCGACGACTGCCGGACCTTGGTGGCTATGGCATGGGTGAGGGGGGCCACGGTCGCGGTCTCGACATTTCTCCGGGTGAGATCGATGACAAAGGCCTGCAGGCGGTCGAACATCTGATTGATCGCGTCGACAAGCAGATTGGCCGGCCCTTCGCCGGGCAGGGAGAGGGTGCGGGCCAGGTCCCAGCGTCCGGCAAGATCCTTTTTTATCGACTGAGCCTTGTCCGCTCGTCTGATTGTATCGCTGGCATGAAAGAATGAAAACATGGTGGCGGCTCCTTGCGCAAGAGGGTGGCTGCTGGCCTCAGCCCTGCTGATATTTACGGATCAGTTCCATGGCCCGCCGGTTGTCCACGGGTCGGGAAAACATGAAGCCCTGGGCCTTGTCGCAGTTGAGGGCCCGGAGGCGATCGAGCTGTTCGCGATTCTCCACCCCCTCGGCAATGACGGTGATGCCCAGGCTGCGGGCCAGGGAAATGATCGACTGCACGATCTGGTCGTTTTCCCGGGTATCTTCAAAACCGCTGATAAAGGAACGGTCGATCTTGAGATGATCGATCGGCATGCGGCGCAGGTAGGAGAGGGAGGAGTAACCGGTGCCGAAATCGTCGATGGCGATCTGCACCCCCAAAGATCGGAGCCGGTTGAGTTCGGTGATTGTGCGGCTGACGTCGTGCATGAGCACCGATTCGGTCACCTCGATCTTGAGGCAGGCGGCGGCAAGCTCGTTCTGCTGCAACACCTCGGCCACATGCTCGACCAGACCCGGTTTGGTGAATTGGCGACAGGAGACGTTGACGCTCATGGTCAGGTCGCGGGCCGAGGGCAGGGTCTCCTGCCAGCTCTTCAATTTCCGGCAGGCCTCGCTGATCACCCACTTGCCCAGGTCGACGATCAGCCCGGTCTCTTCCGCCAGGGGGATGAAACGGTCCGGGGGCACCATGCCCCGCAGGGGATGGTCCCAGCGGATCAGGGCCTCGAACCCCTCCAGCCGTTCGTCGACCACGGTGACGATCGGCTGATAGTGGAGGGTGAGACCGGCGCAGCCGTTCTTGTTCAGCACCTCCCGCAGCTCGGCCTCGAGATTGATCGATTCGACCAGTTCCAGGTGCATCCGCCTGTCGAACAGCACCATGCCCTTGCCCTGCTGCTTGGCCTTGTACATGGCGATATCGGCGTCGCGGAGCACATCCTCGGCCGAGGTGTATTCGGCGATCTTGGGCACAATGCCGATGGAGGCGCCGGGGGTGACGTCGTTGCCGTGGAGGGAAAACGGCTCGCAGAGCACCGAGTGCATCCGCCGTGCGGCCTTGCGCAGCTCCGTGCTGGAGGTGAATTCCTCCAGGATGATGGCAAACTCATCGCCGCCCAGGCGGGCCACGGTATCGACGGCGCGGACGCAGGTCGAGAGCCGTTTGCCGACCTCGATCAGCAACTGGTCGCCGGCAGCATGTCCCAGGCTGTCGTTGACCGCCTTGAATTTGTTGAGGTCGATCATCAGCACCGCATAGAAATATTCCGGCCGCCGCCGCGACCGTTCCAGGGCCCGCTCCAGCCGCTCGCTGAAAAGGGTGCGGTTGGGCAGGCCGGTGAGGGCGTCGTGAAAGGCCTGGTGGGTGATCTGGGCCTCGAACGATTTCCGTTCCGAAATGTCCTGGTAGATGTAGATGGTGCCGTTGATGGTTTCGCCGACCCGGATGGGAAAGCCGATCATGTCCACCGGAATCAGGGTGCCGTTGCGGTGCCGGCGGCTGGTTTCGCACTGCACGGTCTCGCCGGCGAGGATCGCATTGCGCAGGTTTTCGCACTCCGCCAGCAGCTCTTCGGGCACGATCAGGGCGCGCATGCCGAAGCCGATGATGTCCACGGCCCGGTAGCCGAACAGCTCCTCGAACCCCCGGTTGCAGTTGACCACATTGCGGCGGGTGTCGATGATGACGATGGCCTGGGGGGAGTTGGCGAACAGTTGCGAGAAAAAGGCCCGCTGCACCTCGAGATCGGCCTCGGTGCGCTTGCGGTCGGTGATATCCATCACCGTCCCTTCGTAGTAGCTGATCCTGCCGTCGTCGGCGTAGACGGCCCGGGCGTTCTCGGTGATCCAGATCACCTCGCCGTCCTTCTTGTGGACCTGGGATTCAAAGCCGATCACCTTGTTGTCCCGTTCCAGGATGCGGATGAACTGATCGCGGCGCTCCGGCTCGACATAGAGCTGCCGCTTGATGTCCTTGAAATGGGTGATCAGGTCTCCGGTCGAGGAAAAACCGTAGATGTTGGCCAGGGCGGGATTGACGTCCAGATAGCGGCCATCGGGCGTGGTGAGAAAGATACCCTCCACCGCATTGTTGAAGAGGTGGCGATAAGCGGCAGTGCCCATCTGGCCATCCCCGGGGGGGCTGTTGCTCATAATTTTTGTTTGGGTTGGTGGATAAGGAGGGTGACGCTGTTGTTTGCATCCAATTTATTGGTCTTAGCAAGTCTTGTACCAGGGTGGGGGCTTTTTGCTTCTTGCCGGAGTATCGATCAGATACCTGCGTGGGCCGGTGTGCTAACAATCCAATGATTGCAAGGGGTATAGAGTTTTTTTTGCAAAATTGTTGCTGATGATCTATCAAAGTTACGAAAACGTATGAGTAGATGTTTTGGCCAGGGTTCCGCGAAAACGGAAAAAAGTGGGAACGCTGCCGGTGCCAGGAGCAAGGCTGATCCACTTAGCGCTTGCATTGTTGATTGGCGCGACTATGCTAGGCCATTTTCCCCGAGAGGGTGAGGGGATGATATGTTGTTGCGACAGGGGCTCCAGCCCTGGCGGGCGCAAGAAACAGAGGGTGATCGGTGGTCCGGTTTCCCGGGAGAGTGCTCTGAAGAACGATACCGCTCAGCTCCACCACCTTGTTCATCCCGTCGTCGGTCCTGGGGACAAGCGACGGTGTCGACTCCATTTTTTGCGCCAGGATGTCCGGACCCTCATTATTGTGGTTGGCGTGGGTATCGTTTTCAACCTGCTCTGGGTCCGATCCGATCACCTGTTTTTACGGGGGACCGATGTCTTTCAATGGCTTTTGATCCTCCGCATTGGCCTGATCGGTCTCTCCGCTGGGGTGATCGCCGTCGTCCTGCGCACCGATGATCCCGACCGATTCGACCGGTGGTGCTTTCTCTGGGCCATGACCTGCGCTTTCGCCAGTAATCTGATCATTCTTTCCCGGCCCGCCACCTATACCGGTCACGTGGTTTTCGAACAGCTCATTATTATCGCCCTGTACGCGGTTCAACCTGGCAGCACCCTTTGCCGGGCCCTGCCGCCCCTGCTGCTTAGCCTGGGGAGCCTGTATCTTTTTTTCACCATCAAGGTGGCCATGGGCTTCGTGGCCTCGCTGTCCATCGTGACGGCGTATATCAGTGCCAACGTTATCGGCTGGCTTGTTTCCAGCAACTGGCACCGGTACCGGCGGGAATCCTTTTTTGCCAACGAGGTGCTGGAGAAACTGTACCGACAGGCAGAGGCCGGCCGTCTCGCCGCCGAAGCCTCGGAACGGACCTGGGAGAGAATCATCGATACCTCACCCGACATGCTGTTCGTCGTCGACAAGCATTCTCGCATCAGCAGGGTGAACCAGACGTTCACCGAGCGTCTCGGTATCAGCCGCCGCGCCGCGCTCGGCCGCCGCTGCTGTGACCTGCTGTGCGGGTTTTCCTCCCCGCCCGAGGGGTGCCTGCTGCGGACAATCGTCAAGGACGGACAGCCCCGGACCGTGGAGCGGCGCTTTCCGCCCCTCAATATCGAGAGCCGGATAGCGGCGGCGCCGCTGTTCGATCAATCCGGTGAATACGAGGCCACGGTTTTCATCGTCGAGGATATCTCCGAACAGAAACGTTCGGAGCGGGAACTGCAAGCGGCCCGGGAAATCTATCGTTCCCTGGTCCAGAACAGCCAAGGCATCATCTATACGATCCGGCCGGATGGCGTTATCACCTATGTCTCCCCCAGTTTTACCAGGCTGGTCGGATACGATCCGGAGGTAATTGTCGGCAAACATTTCCGCGCCATCGTCCATCCGGACGACGTGCACGCCTGCGAGCTCTTTCAGCGGCAAATCCTGGAAAGCAAGGACCATGCGGGTGGCATCGAAAATCGCGTTCTCCATCGCGACGGTTCCGTCCGTTGGCACCTTTCCAATCTCAATCCCTGTTATAACGACGAGGGGACGGTGGAATGGTTCGTTGGCAATGCCATCGATATCACCGAGCTGAAAAACTATCAGATGGAGTTGCATGCGGCCCGCGAGGCGGCAGAAAAGGCCAATAAGGCCAAATCAGAGTTTCTGGCCATGATCAGCCACGAAATCCGGACCCCGTTGAATGCGATGGTCGGGTTCAGCGGACTTGCACGCCAGGCAACCGATCGCGCCTTGTTGCAGGAGTATGTCGACATCCTTGACCGCTCATCCCGCTTACTGATGGACCTGGTCAACAACCTGCTCGATATGTCGAGGGCCGAGGCCGGGCAGATACACCTTGAACCCGTCCCCTTCAATCTGCCGGACGCCATCGATCTGCTGCAATGGCAATATGCCCCGATCGCGGCCCAGAAAAAACTCGCGTTCCAGGTGGTCAAAGGGGAGGGCTTGCCGACGTGGGTGCAAGGCGACCCCATCCGGTTCCGCCAAATTGTCTCCAATCTGCTCAGCAACGCCCTGAAATTTACCGAAACAGGACAGGTGACGCTGGCCATCCACGCGAGCCTTGATTCCTCGGAAGAAGAAATCATGCTGCGCCTGGAGATCCACGACACCGGTATCGGTATTGCCGAGGCCAATCTCGACCTGCTGTTTCAGCCCTTTCTCCAGCTCAATCCCGGGACCGCACGCAAATATGGGGGAAGCGGGTTGGGCCTGGCGATCGTCCGGTGTCTGGTCGACCTGATGCACGGGCACATCGAGGTCCGCAGCCAGATCGGACACGGCAGTTGCTTCACGGTTGACCTCCCCTTTGCCCCGGCTCTGCCGTCCCGGTCCCGGGAGCTCGAGGTGCCGGCGGTCGATTCTCTGCGCCTTCTGGTGGTGGAGGACAATGATTTTAATCGGATACTGCTCCGTGACACCCTCCGGGTCTGGGGGCACGAGGTCACGGAAGCGGCAGGGGCTATGCAGGCTCTGGAATTATTGGATGAAAATCGCTACGATTGCATCGTCCTCGATGTCCGGATGCCGGATATGGACGGCATCGAATTGACCCGTCGGCTGCGGCAATTGGAGCTGCTCTCGCATCTGAAAACGACCCCTATCATTGCCTATACGGCGGATACGGAAGAGAAAACCAGGGAGCAGTGCCTGGCGGCCGGGATGCAGACGGTGCTGTTCAAGCCGCTCGATCATCGGCTTTTGGCCCTGACCCTTGGAAAATATTGCCGCCCGACAGAGGCCGCCCGGGAGGTATTGACAGGGAAACCGGCCACAAGTATGGTGTTGGCCGACCGGGTCTTTGTCGACATGGCGCATGATCCCGAGCGAATGCACACCTATCTGCAAATGCTGCGCGATGATATTGCCAGCGAGCTGAACCGCCTCGATCAGGCGCTTGTCAGCGAGGACCGCCATCTCTGCAAAGAGGCGGCGCATTGCCTGAAAGGACTCTGCGGTTACTTACACGACCCCTGCCCGGGCGACCTGGCCCTAACGCTCTTTGAGAAGGCCGCAACCGGGCCGTTTCGGGATCTGTATGACCTGAGCAGTCAGTTGCGCGCTGTTTGTAACCTGGATCGGACCGAATGGATGACCACCGCACAACGATGAACCCGTCCCCCTCCACCCTCCTGATTGTCGACGACAAGCAGAGTTTTCGATTTTTACTGGAGAGCTACCTCAAGGATGCCGGATATGCAACCCGGTGTGCCGCCAGCGGCAAGGAGGCCCTGGAGGTGCTGGACCGAACCGAGATCGACCTGGTGCTCTCCGATCTGGTCATGCCGGAGATGGATGGCGTATCTCTGCTGCGCGAGGTGCATCGCCGTTCCCCCCGGCTTCCTTTTCTGGTGATCACCGCCCATGGCAGCGTCGAAACCGCCGTCGTTGCCATGAAGGAAGGGGCCGATGATTACCTGCTCAAACCGCTCCATCGCGACGAGTTGCTGCTCACCATCGAACGGCACCTGGAAAGCGCCCGTTTGCGGCAACGGTGCGACCGGATGGAAAGCCTGTTCAACGAGCAGTACAGCTTTCAAAACATCCAATCCGTTTCCCCGGCCATGGGCGCCATTCTGATCGCCGCGCAGCAGGTGGCGGCCTTCCCCCGGACCACGGTCGCCATTTACGGGGAAAGCGGGGTCGGCAAGGAGGTGCTGGCGCGCGCCATTCACATCGCCTCCGGCTGTACGCCCACCACCTTTATTGCGGTGAACTGCGCCGCCATCCCGGAACCGTTTTTGGAGAGCGAACTTTTTGGCCATGTCAAGGGGGCCTTCACCGGTGCGGACAGTTCGCGCGAGGGGAAGTGTCGCCGGGCGCTCGGCGGCACCCTTTTTCTTGATGAGATCGGTGACATGCCCCTGTCGATGCAGGCCAAGCTCCTCCGGGTCCTGGAGGAAAAGGTGTTTGAAAGCGTTGGCTCCGACCAGCCGCAGACCGCGGATTTCCGGATCATTGTCGCCACCCACCGTGATTTGAAGGAGTTGTCCCGACAAGGGCAGTTCCGCACGGATCTCTTCTATCGGCTCAATGTTTTTCCGCTCACCCTTCCTCCCCTCCGCCAGCGCAAGGAGGATATCCCCTCCCTGGTCAACCATTTCCTCTCGTCTTTCCGGCAAAATCAGGAGAAACCGGTGCCGGGCCTTTCCAAGGCGGCCCTTGATTATCTCATGTCCCATGACTGGCCGGGGAATGTACGTGAACTGCGCAACTGCCTGGAATACGCAACGATTATTTGCAATGGCGAGCTGATCCAGCCGAACCATCTGCTCCTGAAAAACCATTCCTCCCCCCAGTCTGCCGCCACCGCCGATACCATTGCCCTGCATTTCGAATTCACACCGGAGGACTTTTCCTACGATGCGGTGACTCGTCGTCTGATGGATTGGGCGCTCCAGCAAAGCGGGAACAATAAATCGGCTGCGGCCCGGTTGCTCAAAACCTCCCGCAAACTCTTCTATTAAGATCTTTTGAACCAGAGGCCAGGCCGATGCCCAGGGAGCTCATGAAACTGCATTTGTTCCAAGGAGTTTTTTTGCGGCCTTTTTCCGATTATCTCCAACCATGAACAAGGAGCGATATGCGCGTACGATTTTTCCTCAACGAGCCGAATGGCAATTCCTGAAGGGATTTCCTGGCGATGATGCCCAGGTTGGGCGCCAAGTATGATGTCGAGATTGAGACTGTTTCCAAACCCAAGGCCGAATATCAGACCGATGCCTATTTTGCGTTGGATTTACCCGTGGCTCCGGCCATAATGGTAGAAGATGAGATCGTGGTTGAAGGCGGCAATGTCTCCCAGGCTGAGGTGGAAGCCTGCATTTGCCGTCACTTGGGAATTCCGAGCCCGGAAAACTCGGAATTTTAACTCGTAAAACGGAGGTGCGTATGATCCAGATGCTGCTTTTTCACAGTGGGAATCCTGCTTGAGTGACCTGCCAGAAGGCGACAGGTGTCGCCAGGAAAATGGAGGAGATTTTCAAGAATGAACTGGAGTTGCATATCTACAGAGCTGACTCGCCGGAGGCCATTCCCTACAATCTGAGAAGCTCAACCAATGTGTTCATCAATGATGAGCTGGTGCCACTGGATGTGGCCACCTCTGAGACGGAAATGGAGAAATACATCTCTGCCATGGTGTAATCCGATGACCATCGAATTGCAGCCAGCTCGCGCAGGTGGTGCGGGCTGGCTGGATTCGTGAAGCCACTTCGGCTAGCTGCTCCCCCATGGCATGCCACCGTGGGGAGAAGTCGCAACTTTATCCCGAAAAATCAAAGAACTTTCACTCGGTCATGATCGGCTGTCGATTTGCGGTGGCCCTTGGTGGAGGGTTGGCGATCGACCGTTGCTCATCCTGCCTTTGTGCTGTCCGAAATGGGGCACCCCTGTCCGCTCGCGGACAAAATGTGGGTGCTTTCAGTCGCAACTTCCTGCAATCATAGGATATATTTACTGGTACGATTCCTGCTCTTTTTCAACCGGCAATGTTTCATTTTGACCCATTTTGTCCTGATCGGGACAAGGTTTTCTGGCCTCCGGAAGGGAAGATGCTGATTGCACTCTCATCGACGATAAAGAACAGCAGCAGGATGGGTTTTTCCCCTCCCGGCCGGTTGCGGGCCGGGGCCGGAAAATCGTTTTCCCGCTCCGGTTCGATTTCCTGGCTGCGCGGGGATCTTCTTTTTCCCGCCGTCGTGATGGCGTGCATTTCCCGCAGCTTTCTACGCCAGGAGGACACGGGCGGGGCGAGATCGAGACGCCGGCTGCAGCACGGCGGCGCAGTTGATCCGGCGCTCTTGCTTCCCAGGCGGTATTGACAGGTCCCCTCGATGCTGATTCTCCCCCAGCGGTTTTCCATCAAGTCGCACATTATCAGCCACTTTTCCGTGGCGGTGGCGGTGATGTTGATCGTTTCGGGCGGGGTCACCTATTCCTTTGTCTACGAAAAGGTCCGGCAGAACATGATGGAGAAGCTCTCCATCTCGACCACATCGGTCAAGGATGTGGTCGAAAATGCGGCCAATATCGCCATTCGCAATCACCTCCAGGCCATCGCCCAAGTCAACCTGGCCCTACTCCAGGGTCTGGAGCAGCAGGTCGGTGCGGGCCGGATGACCCGGGCCGAAGCCATGCAGCGAGGAGAAGAGATGCTCCTCCAGCAGCCCATCGGCGATCATGGCTATATTTATGTCCTCTCAAGCCAGGGAACCGTGCAGGTTCATCCCCAAGCGGCGATCAACCACGCGGATTTGTCGGAACAGTGGTTTATCCGGCAACAGATATTCTATAAAAACGGTTATCTGGAGTACGAGTGGCAAAATCCCGGGGAGGAACGCCCCCACCCCAAAGCCCTGTACATGGTCTATTTCCAGCCCTGGGACTGGATCGTCTCGGTGTCGAGTTATCGCCAGGATTTCAATTTTCTCGCCAATGATCTCCGCCTGGGGCTGAAATCCCATCGGTTCGGCGAGACCGGCTATGCCTTCATCGTCAACTACCAAGGCGATGTTATCCTTCATCCGTGGCTGCGGGGCAATGTCCATACCTTTGACAATGATGCGATCAAATCGGTGTTCAATCGCATCGTGGCCATGAAGAAGGGCGAGTTCTCCTACGATTGGGAAGATCAGGAGACGAATGTAACTAAAAGAAAAATCGTTTTTTTCGATTCCATTCCCACCCTGGAGTGGATTGTCGCCTCGACGGTATATGAGGATGAGATTTTCGAGCCCCTGACCAAACTGGGCTGGATCATTTTTCTGATCGTCGCCGGCGCGCTGACCCTGATCACGCCGCTGGGCCTGTATCTCGGTGCCCTGATCACCGATCCCCTCTCGCGCCTGGCGCGACAGATGCAACTGGCCACCGCCGGCAACATCAACGTGCGGGCCGAAGAGGACGCCCTGGGAGAGATCGGTCTCCTCGGCTATCACTTCAACTCGTATCTCGAGTGGTTGCGCCAATCGAACCTGAAGATCCTCACCGAGATCAATGAGCGCCTCCAGGCCGAACAACAACTGATCATCTATCGCCAGGCGGTTGAACATGCCCTGGAAGGGATCGTCATCACCGACCCGTCGGCCCAGATCCTCACCGTCAATCGCGCCTTTTCCGAAATCACCGGCTATGGACTTGAGGAGGTCCGGGGGAGCAACAGCCGCATCCTGCAATCAGGTCGGCACGACCGGGCCTTTTACCACCAGCTCTGGGGATCTCTGCTGAAAAATGGGCGCTGGTCCGGGGAGATTTGGAATCGGCGCAAGTCGGGCGAGATCTATCCGGAGATCCTGAGCATCAGCGCCATTCACGATCAAGAAAACCATCTCACCCATTATGTGGCGGTGTTTCACGACATTACCGAGATGAAACGGCAGGAGGAACGGATTGTTCACCAGGCCTATCACGATACCCTCACCGGCCTGCCCAACCGTCGCCTGGCCCATGACCGGATCGAGGTGTCCATCGCCCATGTCAAGCGAAGCGGCACCAAACTGGCGGTGCTTTTTCTTGATCTCGATAATTTCAAGAACGTCAACGACACCCTAGGCCATGAATGGGGCGACAAGCTGCTGCTGCAAGTGGCCAACCGTCTGGTGGCAACGGTGCGGGAAGAGGATACGGTGGCCCGCCTCGGCGGCGACGAATTCCTGATCCTGGTGGCGGCGATCAGCTCGCACGAGGTGGTCATCGATCTGGCCCAGCGGCTGTTGCGCAGTTTTGCGGCGCCTTTCACGGTGGCCGGGAACGATCTGTTCATTACCGCCAGCATCGGCGTGGCCTTTTACCCCGAGGACGGCAGCGATCCCGGTGAGCTGACCAAACATGCCGATATCGCCATGTATCAGGCCAAATCCCGGGGGAAAGACCGCTTCTGCCTCTACACCTCCGATCTGAGTGAACGGATCACCTTTCGCCAGCAACTGGAATACAATCTCAGGCAGGCGGTGGCGAACCGGGAATTCACCGTCTTCTTTCAGCCCAAGATCAATCCTTCGGCTCTGCCTCTACACCTCCGATCTGAGTGAACGGATCACCTTTCGCCAGCAACTGGAATACAATCTCAGGCAGGCGGTGGCGAACCGGGAATTCACCGTCTTCTTTCAGCCCAAGATCAATCCTTCGGCAAATACGATCACCGGGGCCGAGGCCCTGGTCCGCTGGCAAAAAGAGGACGGCAGCATTGTCAGCCCGGCCGATTTCATCCCCTTGGCGGAAGAAACCGGCTTGATCCTCCCCCTGGGCGAACAGGTGCTGGAATACTCGTGTCAGGTCATGCAGATCCTCAACGCCTCAGGGTATACCGATCTTTCCCTTTCGGTGAATCTGTCGCCGCTCCAGCTCGCCCAGGCCAATCTGGTGGAGCGGATCCTCGCCATGCTGAAGAAGTACGGGGTCCCCAGTGCCCAACTCGAACTGGAGATCACCGAAACCGCCATGATGACCAATCTGGCGAAAACCGTGGAGACGCTCGATCAACTGGTGCAAGCGGGCATCTCCATCGCCATCGATGATTTCGGCACCGGCTATTCCTCGCTGTCCTATCTCAAACGGTTTCCGATCAAGACCTTGAAGATAGACCGCGCCTTCATCCGCGATCTGCCCCACGACCCCAGTGACTCCCAATTGGTGGGGACGATCATTCTCATGGCCCACAATCTCGGCATCAGTGTGGTCGCGGAAGGCGTAGAAACCGAGGAGCAGCTTGCCTGGCTCAAACGCTGCGGCTGCGAGCAGATTCAAGGCTTCTACTACAGCAAACCCCTGCCGATGGAGGATCTGTTGGCCTACATCGCAGCGTCGCGAACCTTTCAGCCGTTGCCGCCGCTGCCCGCCGGTTACGGATGAACGTATCGACACCGTCCCGGGCCCGGTTCCTTTGCAACCGGAGACGGGCCCGTAAAAATAAAGAGTTATCGAATCATGGTATGCACAACAACAAAGGAGGGGCAATGAACATTCGGTCGATCGGTTTTCGGCTTGTTGTCGGAGGGTGCCTAGCGGTAGCAATACCGCTGGTGCTGGTAGGATTTCTCGCGGTCTCGAAATCGGCCACCGCGCTCACCGATACCGCCCGGAACAATGCGGCGGCCCAGGCGGAAAAACTGGCGGTGGTCATCAGCTCGACCCTGGATGCCCAATCGAAAACCGCAGCCGCGCACGCGGTCGACACCAATGTCCGGGTGATCGGTCAGAAGGTGAAGGAGACGGGCGTCGAAGGAGCGGCAACGGACATCGCCACGCTACGCCAGCAGATGAAGGACAAGTTCAAGCAGTTGGATGCCGGGTATCTCGGCATTTTCGTGACCGACGCCAAAGGGTTCATGTACACCGGCGAACTGGCCGGCGGCGAGGAGTACAAAGGGGTCAACCTGGCGGATATGGAATATTTCCAGAAGGCCAAGAGCAGCGGCAAGGCGGTGGTCGGCGATATCGTCGCCTCCAAGGTGACCGGGGATGTCATTTATGTCCTGTGCGCCCCCATTCTTTCCTACAGGGGTGAATTCCTCGGCGTCTTTGGCCTGTCGCTCAAGGCCCAACCGTTGATCAGCCATGTATCGTCGGTCAAGGTCGGGTCCAGCGGCTATGCCTTCATGTGCGATCATAACGGCCTGATCATTGCCCATCCCAAGAAGGAACTGGAGATGAAACTGGACCTCAAGACCCTGCCGGATATGGCGGCGATCACCAAGGAGATGCTGGCCGGCGGCAAGGGGGCCCAGGACTATGTCTTTAAGGAGGTGCCGAAAATTGCCGGCTATGCCCCGGTGGCCATGAAGAACTGGAGTATCGCCGTCACCCAGGACGAGGCCGAGTTCCTGGCCTCGGCCCGTTCCATCCGCAACAGCATCCTGATGATCACCCTGGTCGCGGTGATGCTGGTCTGCGGTCTGATCCTGGTCTTTTCCCGCACCATTATCGTGCCGCTGAAACGGGCGGTGGAGGGGTTGCAGGACATTGCCCAGGGCGAGGGCGATCTGACCATGCGCCTGCAGGTCACCTCCAGGGATGAAATCGGCGAACTGGCCCGCTGGTTCAATCTCTTCATCGCCAAACTCCAGGGGATCGTCGGCCAGATCGCCGACAATACCCGTTCCATCGATGCCTCATCCCATGATTTGGCCCGGGTCGCCGCCGATCTCTCCACCAGTTCGGAAGACACCTCCCAGCGGGCGGACAATGTCGCTGCCGCGGCCGAGGAGATGACCGTCAATCTCAACACGGTCGCTGCCGCCATGGAGCAGTCGACCACCAATACCTCCATGGTGGCGAGCGCGGCCGAGGAGATGACCGCGACCATCGCCGAGATCGCCCAAAACGCCCAGAAGGCCCATACCGTTTCCCTGGCCGCGGTGGAGCAGGCCGGTTCGACCTCCGCCAAAATGGCGGAATTGGGCAAGGCGGCGCAAGCGATCAGCAAGGTCACCGAGGCGATCACCGAAATTTCCGAGCAAACCAACCTGCTGGCCCTCAATGCCACCATCGAGGCGGCCAGGGCCGGTGAGGCCGGCAAGGGGTTTGCGGTGGTCGCCAATGAAATCAAAGAGTTGGCCCGGCAGACCGCGGACGCCACCCACGATATCAAACAACAGATCGAAGAGGTGCAATCGACCACCACCACCACGGTCGATGAAATCAATCATATTTCGGCAGTCATTCACAACATCAACGAGATCGTCGCGGTAATCTCGTCCGCGGTCGACGAGCAGAGTTCGGCCACCCAGGAGATCGCCAACAACATCGCCCAGGCATCCCAGGGAATGAGCGAGGTCAACGAGAACGTCAGTCAGAGTTCGGTCGTGGCCGCCTCGATCACCAAGGATATCACCACGGTCAACACCGCCTCCAGCGGCATATCCCGGAGCAGTCATCAGGTGAAGACCAGTGCCGCTGAGCTGCAAAAGCGGGCGGCCACCCTGAAGGACATCGTTGACGGTTTTAAGATTTGAACCAGGGGGCGCGGAGATGGGACGCCCCCTCGTCCGGAAAGAGAGGGTCAGGAGACCAGGCGGCAGCGGTTGTTCGCAATGAAGGACCGCCTGCCTCCTGACTGAAGGAATGGAACAGCAGTTGACCTGAAAACGTCGATGGCACAATTCGAGAAAAACATGTTTTCTCCCCAACGGACGGCAGTGCTGGCACTGTCCCTGTTGGCCCTGTTGGTTGGTGGGATCTGGTTTTATCATGCCGAAAAGACCTCCGCCCGCATGAAAGCGGGACAGCAACTGGCGTCCGTTGCCCGCTTCAAGGTGGACCAGCTCAATGCTTGGCGCACGGCCCGGCTGGGTGACGCGGTCTTGCTGGCGGAGAATGCGGCCCTGGGCAAGAACGTGCTGGCATTTTTCAGCGATCCGGCAAAGGCGAAGACCGATGAACTCCGCAATCAACTGCACAGCATCCGGAAGCACGGTCGCTATGCGGAACTGTTGCTGGTTGATCGTGAAGGACGGGTGCGGCTGAGTCTGAATGGCCAGCGGGATACGCTCACCGGCCATGCCGCCGCCCTTGCCGAGGCCCTGCGCAGCGAGCGGCCCGTGTTCACGGAACTTCATGGGGAACCGCACTATCCCGAGCCCCATATCGGTCTGGTGGTGCCCCTGTACGGCCCCGATCTCCGAACCCGTTCGCCTGTGGGGGCGGTAGTCCTGATCGACGAGGCCGCGCAATTCCTCCAGCCCATTCTCCATTCCTGGGTCAAGCCGAGCGCAACCATGGAGGTGATGCTGGTGCGGCAGGAAGGGGACGCGGTGGTGTTGCTCAATGCCCTGCCCCGGCAAGCGGAAGCGGCGGTGCACCCGGGCAGTTCCCTCGAGGCCATGGCCGTGTCCGGCCACGAAGGGGTGGTCGAGGGGAATGACTTTCGCGGGGTCGAGTCGCTGGCTGTCCTTCTGCCTGTTCCCGATTCCTCCTGGTTTCTGATTGCCAAGGACGAGGCCGCTGAAATTTTTGGGGTCTGGCGGTTTCGCGCCGCGCTGCTCATGCTGCTGTTCGCGGTGCTGGTCCTGGGATTGGGCTCCTTCGGCTTGTTTGTGTGGCAATATAACCAGAAGGCGTACTACCAGGCCTTGTATGGAGCCGAGGCGCAACTGCGTCACAGTCTGGAGCACCACGGCATCACCTTGAAGGCCATCGGGGACGGCATCATCGCCACCGACGGTTCCGGCCGGGTCGAGTTGTTGAATCCCGTTGCCGAGATGCTGACCGGCTGGAGCCAGGCAGATGCCTTCGGCAGGCCACTGGAGGAGGTCTATTGCGTTGTCGATGAAAGGACGCGGGCCAGGGTTGACAGTCCTGTGCCCGAGATGATCCGGGCAGGGGCGACAACCAATGTCTGCCGCCAGACCCTCTTGATCGCCAAAAACGGCGTCGAACGGGCGATCACCGAATCCGCCTCCCCCATGCACAATGACCAGGGGGTGGTCATCGGCGTGGCGCTGGCCTTTCGCGATCAGACCGAGGAACGCCGGGCAGAGCGGCTCATCCGCACCCGGCTTATCCTGCGGGAATATGCCTTCCCCCATACCTTGGACGAATTGCTGATCAGGGCGCTGCAAGAAATCGCCCTCTTGGCGGACAGCGTTGCCGCGTTCTTTCAAATTGCCGATCCGGAGAGAAAGGTGGTGACCTTGGCGCGGTGGCCGCCTCCGGGGACAATGGCCTTCCGCGCTGTCGAATACGGCGAGGAGTCCGAGGACCACCAGGCGCAAGCTGAGGACTGGCCTGACTCGCTGACGGCAGGAAGGCCGCTGGTACAAAACAATATTGAAGGGGCGTCAGCCGGGGAGGACATGCAGGGGCAACGCTTCGGCACCGTGCGGGAATTGCTGGTCCCCGTGGTGCGCACCGGCAAGGTGATCGCTGTCCTGGGCGTGGCCGACAAGCCGGAAAACTATACGGACAAGGATGTCGATCTGGTCGCGCAAATAGCGGAGGATTTCTGGCGTCTGGTCGAGCAAAAGAGGGTGGAGGAGGCCTTGCTCGCCAGCGAACGGCGGTACCGGACCCTGTACCAGAGCATGATGGATGCCTTCGTGGTCACCGACATGGCAGGCAACATTCGCGAGTGTAACGACGCCTATGGCGCCATGCTGGGCTACACCAACGAGGAACTCAAGCGGCTGAGCGTCAGGGATGTCACCCCGGCTACATGGCAGGTCTACGAAAATGAATACATCAGGAAGCAACTCATGCATGGAGGCTGTTCAAGTCTCTATGAAAAGGAATACCGGAGAAAGGACGGGACGGTGTTTCCGGTGGAACTGCGGACCTTCCTGATTCTAAACAACGATGGCCAGCCCGAAGGCTTGTCGGCGATTGTCCGTGACATCACCGAACGGAAACAGGCCGAGGAGGAACAGGAGAGACTGCGGGAGCGGTTGAACCTGGCGCAAAAGATGGAGTCGGTGGGGCAGTTGGCCGGCGGCGTGGCGCACGATTTCAACAATATGCTCAGCGTGATCCTCGGTTATGCCGATCTCGCCCTCCGCAAGATGGACAAATCGGACCCGCTGTACAAACACCTCCAGCAAATTGCCTGGGCCGGCAGGCGCTCCGCCGATATCACCCGGCAACTGCTGGCATTCGCTCGCAAACAGACCATTGCCCCCAGAATACTTGACCTCAACGATACCCTGGAAGAGATGCTGAAGATGCTCCAGCGTCTCATCGGTGAGCATATCGAACTGAACTGGCTTCCCGGCAAGGACCTGTGGCCGGTGTTGATGGATCCCTCGCAGGTGGATCAGTTGCTGGCCAATCTCTGCGTCAATGCCCGCGACGCCATGAGGCACAACGGTACGGGCAAGATCACCATCGAGACCGGCAAGGTGACCTTTGATACCGCCTATTGCAGCGAACGCCCCGGTTTCATCCCCGGCGATTTTGTCCTGCTGGCGGTCAGTGATAACGGCTGCGGGATCGAGCGGGATATTCTCGACAAGATTTTTGAACCCTTTTTCACCACCAAAGGGGTGGGCGAAGGGACCGGCCTGGGCTTAGCCACCGTGTACGGCATTGTCAAGCAGAACCAAGGATTCATCAATGTGTACAGCGAGCCGGGCGAAGGGACGACCTTTCGGATTTACCTGCCGCGCATGGAGGGGCAGGCAGGGGAGGATCGGGAAGAGCATGTTGCCGAGATTCCCCAGGGCCATGGCGAAACCGTGCTGGTGGTCGAGGACGACGAGGCCATCCTCTTCTTGAACAAAACCATCCTGGAGAATTTGGGCTATACCGTCTTGACCGCAAGTTCACCGCGCCAAGCCCTCCAGTTGGCCAAGAGACATGCCGCGGACATCGATCTGTTGCTCACCGACGTGATCATGCCGGAGATGAACGGCCGCGACCTGGCCAAGGCAATCCGGGTATTCGGTCCCGAGATCAATGTGCTGTTCGTGTCGGGATATACAGCGAACGTGATCGCCCATCGAGGTGTCCTCGACGAGGGGGTTTGTTTCCTGCCCAAGCCGTTTACCACGGATGACCTGGCGGTCAAGATACGAGCGGTGTTGGGGGCGGCGTAAAGGACGTTCGGCGGGAAGCGCGGGGCGATCAGTCCGTTTTGCCTCGCATCTCCCGCAGGATGGTCCGGGTCATCAGGGCGAGCAGGGCCACTCCGGCGATCAGCACCGCCCAGAGCAGGACCTTCTGCCAGGAAACAGGGGGCAAGCCGGGGCGCAAGGCCTGGTCGCCCCCCAGGGTCAGCAAGGGGCCGGGGGTGACCCGTTGGATATGGGGTTCCGCCTTGGCGTCCCGCAGGGCCGCCAGGACCAGCGTGTTCGGCGCGGTCTCGGCCGCGGCCGCCTTGGCGCTGCCGACAGCCAGGGTATAAGGGCCGGTGCCCCGGCCGAGAAAGAGGAGTTCATCCCGCTGCCACCCCAGTTCGAGCCGGGGCAGGCGGGTGTCGCCCTCCAAGCCGGCGCCATCGGCGATGACCCGGAGCCGCCACTCCCTGGCCGCGGTCGGCGGACAGGGCACCAGCGGGTTGGCCAATGACGCGCCCTGGAGGTCGAGGCGGTAAAAATCGGCCCGAGCCACCTGCCGCCAGGGGGCGCTGGCCTGCGAGCGCGCCTCGATCACGGCCCGCACCAGGGAATTCGCCGCCGGAAATCCCAGTTGCAGGGCGGTGACCGTGACGTTTGCCTCCAGGCGGTAGTCAATCACCTGCGCCCCTTTTTCCTCCTTGGCCAGTGTCCCCTGGAGTTGCAGCCAGTGCCACTGCTCGGCGGTGACCGGCGTTCCGGAAAGGGCGATCACCTCCTGCACCTCCATCGGCTTGCGGCAATCGATGCAATCCAGACGGAGATAGGGCAGGGTCTTTCCCGGCAACAGGATGCGACGGGCCACGACCTTGCCGCCGTTGTAGGTGAGATCGGCCAGCACCACCCTGCCGACCAGGGGCGACCAATGGGCCAGATCACTGCTCTGCATCAGGGACACGGTCAGGAGACCGTCCGGATGGCTCCACTGGAGCTCGAGTTCGGACGGGCGCGGGTCCAGTCGGGTGGTATCGAGCAGATACGAGGCGGCGGGCTGTGGCGTGGTGCGGGCGCCGGTATCCACGGTAATCACCGTTCCGTCCGCCTGGCGCACGACCCGCAGGGACAGATCGGTGGCCTGGGCCGGCCGATCGTCGGCCAGGGGAAAGAAGGGGACGGGTTGCCTGGTTTGCCTGGTCTCGGTTGCAACGCTGCGGACGGCATGGGGGACGATTTCGCCGGCGCCGTTGAAAACCCGCAGATCGCCCAGATCCCTGCGCACCGCCTGCTCATAGACCGCCAGTGGCAGATCCAAGCCATAGACACCGTTCCCCTCCGTTACCGGCAGGGCCCAGCCGCGGGCAAAGTCGCCGGGGGTCAACGGAGCGGCCATGATCGGCTGACCGAGTGCCAGCAGACAGAGGAGCAGGAACACCGCGCATCTCATGGGGCAGCGTCCTCGGGTTTGGGGGGCAGGGGGGCGAAAAAACCGATGACCAGCATCAGCAGGCCCACCACCAAAAAAGAGATGATCCGGCCGATGGTCCCGGTTCCCGAAAGATCGATGAAAAACAGTTTGATCACCACCAAGCCGAGCAGTCCCGCCCCGGCCAGCCAGATCCGCCGCTGTTCCCTTCTGGCCCCCCCAATGGTCAGGGTCAGGGCCAGCACCGACCACAGGGCGGCGATGGCGGTCTGAAAAACCGACGAAGCGAAGAGGGCGTCGAAGCGGTACGAAACCTCGGCAAAGAAATGGACGCTGCGACCGGTGATCACGTTGAGCCAGAAGAAAACCAGGATTGCCATTGAAAGAAGCCATCCAGTCTTGACCGGACCGGCCAGCCGGAGGCGGATGGTCCGGATGGCCGCCAGCAGCAGGATGGCCAGCTCGATCAACTCCAGGGGGTTGAACACGGGCAGATAGGGCAAGGGCGCCGGGTTGCCGCTGAAAGCGAACGAGACCAGGGTCCACAGCAACAGGGCCCCCAAGGGCACGTCGGTGCCGATGCCGTGGTAGATCGAGGCCAAGCGCGCCACCGGCCAGGTCAGCCGGTCGCCTTGGAACTCAAGGGCAAAGAGAAGGGCCGTGGGGATGGCCCCCCAGCAGGCCAGGGACCAGGCCTCGGTGAGTCCGGGAACACGGTGGACCCGCCAGGCGATCTCGACGGTGATCGCCAGGAGCAGCAGCCACAGGCTGAGGCAGTGCCAGGGGGGCAGGGTCCGCGGCGGCAGTTCTTCGGCAAAAAGGGCGAGCAGGCCGTACTGGACGATGAAGGCCAGCGGCCAGGCCAACCAGCCGGGGCCGGTGAGCAACGGGCCGCCTCCCCAGCCGATGGTCTGGGCGGCCAGGGCGAGCACCATCAACGGCAGGAGGAGCAGGAGGCCGGTGGCCAACCGCTGCCAGGCAAAACTCCGGCTCGCTCTCCCCAGACCGATGGTGGTCAGGCCGGCATAGAGCAGGAAGGCGGGCGGCAGCGCTCGCCCGTCGAAGTGGCGATCCAGATCCTGGTAGCCGCCGCCGTACCACCAGATCAGGCCCCAGGCCAGGAGGAGCTGCGGCAGGAACGTTTCCCATGGCCGGGCCTGGGCCTGGTTCCGATCCAGCCAGAACCCGGAAAAGAGGGCGGCCACGCCGATCAGAGCGCTGCCGAGAAAGGCCCGGTTGGCGAAGAGCAGGCTCTCCGGCGGCAGGAAAGGGTGGTTGACAAAGGCCAGGGCTGCCCCGGCTTGCAGCAGCAGGCCAAAGAGCCGGGCCAGAACCCGCTGCTGCCGCACCCCGATCCAGACCATGGCCGCGCCCTCCAGGGCCCAGGCGGCGGTGGTCCACTGCGGGTCCAGGCCCAGGGGGATGGCGAGGCTGGCGAAGACCACGCCCAGGGCGAGCAAGGCCTCGGTCAGCAGCCGCATCTCGCCTGCCAGCCGCCGCCACAGCAGCCGGGCCAGGCCGATGTACCAAAAGCCCAGGGTCAGGGCGCTGATCGCCATGCCATAGCGGAAATCACGCACCAGGTAGGCCTGGAGGGAGCTGGCGACAATCGGCAGGCCGAACACCAGCGGCCCGTCGATAAAGCCCCGCAGGTGCAGGGGCTGGCGATGGGCGAACAGGACCGCGATCAGGCAGTACATCAGGAAGAAGAGGATCAGGAAGGGCTCGGTGGTGGCGAAATGGGCCGGGGTATAGGCCGAGGCGCCCCAGAGCGTACCGATGCCGAAGGTGAAGACGAAACCGACCAGGTTCAACTCCCGCCAGGCCTTAAACCAGGCAATGCCGAGGATGCCGCCGTTCAAGAGGGCATAGTAGGAAAAGAGGAGCACATGGCTGCCGCCGCCGGTCGACATCAGCACCGGGGCCAGAAAACCGCCGATGGCACCGGAGACAGCCAGTCCCCTGGATTCCTGCAGCACCGCCAGGGCGCAGGACAGGCCGACCAGGCCGATCATCACCGCCAGCGCCAAGGGCAGGGGCAGGAGATGGTAGAGCTTGGCCGCGGCAAAGACCACCAGGTAGAGGATGCCGATGCCGCCGCCCTCCAGGCCCAGACCATAGAGGGGGTGCCTGCGGCGGAGCAGCCAGCCAAGGGCGAGCAGGGCCAGACCGCCCAGGGCCACGCCGGCCAGGCGCAGTTCGATGGGAATCAGATTGCGCTGGGCCGCGTATTTGAGGAGAAAGGCCACGCCGAAGAACAACACCACCAGGCCGATCTTGAGCACCGGATTGCCGCCGGTGAGCCAGCGGATCAGCGGGGCGAGCAGACCGGCCACGCTTCCTAGTGGCTGGAAGGGCACGGTTTGCAACGGTTCTGCGGCCTGCGGGGCAGACCCTTCCGCCGGTGGCGGCAGGGGGGGGAGGGAGTGCGGCCGGGTGACCGGGGCGGTGGCGGTCTCTTGCCGGTCTTCGGTCGGCACCGGTTCAAGGGCTATCGGTGGCCGCACCGGGCGGGTTGCCGTCTTCTCCAACGTGCCGACCCGGCGGCGCAGGGCGACAACCTCGATCAGCAGATAGACGACCGCACCGGCCAGGATGCCGTTGATCTCGCTGTGGGGATACCGGCTCATCCCGACCGCAATGGCCAGGATCACCGCCAGAAGGGTGAATGTTGTGCGCATGGTTGTGTTCTTTTGATCTTTTCTGCGGTGTGGATCGGGCGCGGGGGCAACCGCCGGCAAAAGAGCGTTCGTCCCGTCCTTCGGGCCCGTCCTTGCAGCCTGGGGTTAGTGGAGAGCCCTTTTCAGGCCACAAGCCGTTTGTGCTTTTGCGGCGGAGTGTAGAAGACCACCTGATTTCTTCCCCGTTTTTTCGCCTTGTAGAGGGCTTGATCGGCCATGCCGATGAGATCGTTCGGGCTGAAACCGGAGGCGGGCAGGACGCTGGCCACGCCGATACTGACGTTGACCCGGTAGTGCTGGTGACCGTCGAAAAAGTCATGGCCGGCAATGGCGTGGCATAACCGCTGGGCCACTGTCAGGGCGGCCTCGGTGTCGGTCTCCGGCAGGACAAAGGCAAACTCCTCGCCGCCATAGCGCGCCATCAGGTCGTATTCCCGGATCATCCCCCTGGCAACCAGGCACAACTCCTTGAGGATGAAATCGCCGGTCTGGTGGCCGTAGGTGTCGTTGAATTGCTTGAAGTGATCGACATCAACCAGGAGCAGGGAGACCGCGCTCTGGTTGGGGATGGCGCGGTTGATCTCGGTATGGAGGAAATTCTGGAAAAAACGATGGTTGTGGATCTCGGTGAGGCCGTCGATATTGGCCAGCCGCTCCAGGAGAAAGTTCCTCTCGGCCAGTTGCTGCCGCAGCGTTTCCAGCTCTTTTTGGGCCTGGGTCAGTTCCTGGTTCATCTCCTCGTAATTGAGATGGAGGATGCTGAGCCGGATGTTGGCCTCCTGGATGATCTCGGGCACCGGCCGGATCGGATTGATCCGGATGTCGAAATACCGTGCCGCCCGGTCGATCTCGCGGTGGATGGTGGCAAGGAAATGTTTGATGGCCAGGCCATCGAGGCCCAGCAAGTGGTGGGCCTCGTCGTGCAACTGCTGGTAGTGGCGTTCCGGGGCGCAGGAATAGAAGATCCTGGTCACCAGCTCGGCCAGATAGACAATCTTGACGGTCAGCGCCTCCTGCCGGTTGTCGCCGGGGTAGGCGGCGGGGTCGTGGTGATAGCGGATGGCTGTCAGGATGGCTGGCGGCAGGCCCCACACCTTGGCGACCTCGGAGCCCGAAACGGTGTGGGGCAGGGCGAGAAATTCCTCTTCCAGCGCCACCTCGCAGACGTCCTGGTCGCTGACAGCCAGCCGTTCGAGGATATGATCATAACGCGACGGCACGGTCAGGGCAAAGATCAACTGGCCGATATTCTGCAAGAGGCCGATGGTGAAGATCTCGTCGGGGTCGACCTTGGGAACGAGTCCGGCGATCAGTCTGGATGCCGTGGCCCCCACCAGCGAGCGTTCCCAGAAGAGATCAAAATTAAACAGGCTGCTCACCCGCTGCTCTCCCATCGCCAGGAAGGTAAAGCTCAACACCAGGTTTCGCACCGCATTGCAGCCCAGCAGCGAGACCGCTTGGTTGATCGAGGTGATGCGTTGCCGAAAGCTGTAAAAAGAGGAGTTGGCGACTTTCAGAATCCTGGCCGAGAGGGCCATGTCCTGGGCGATGCAGTTGACGATGTCGGTAAACGCCGCGTCATCCCGGGCGGACAACTCCAGCAGCCGGGCGGCCACCGCCGGCAGGGTCGGCAACTGCGCCGAGGTGAGAATATTGTTGAGCGCTGCGTCCAGGGGTTTCGACATGACCGGATAGTGTGGGTGAACTTCTAGAGATTGGGCAATTGTAGCAGGTATTGCAACGGAAAGACAAGCTCCATTCCTGCAAATGGGGCATCGTGGCGGTTATTCCTTGGGCCGATAGCGATACTGCTTGTTTTTCTGGTCGAGCAACTGGGTCACCAGGAACTCGTTGCCTGAGCGGTCGAAGGCCGCATAGCCTTCGCGTTCGCAGGCCGGGCAGCAGTCGATGGGCAGCTCGACCCCCAGGCAGGGCAGGATCTGGCTGGAGCTGGTCTTGATCAGCCGCAGGCCCCGGCACTGGTCGCAATCCTTCAACTCCTCCCGCTGTTTTTCCAGGATACCGTCGGTATCGTAATAGATCTTGCGCTCGCGGATAAAGTATGCGCCCTGTTTGTCGAAATCGCCTGGGGCCGGATGGAAGTAGCCGTCCAAGACATGGGCGCAGGTCTGTTTGATGGTCTCCATGGTTTCCAGCGACTCGCGCAGGGCGGCCCCGTTGTAATCCGGTTCGCGCACCGCCGAGTAATCGCAGCCGGCCATGGCCAGGCAGATGCCCAGGTTGACGTAAGGCAGGGCGCCCTTGATCGAGTAGCCGCCCTCCAGCACGGCGATATCGGGCTGGAGCAACTCGTTGAGCCGGGCATAGCCCTGGGCCGAGAACTGCATGTTGGTGATCGGGTCGGAATAGTGGTTGTCCTGGCCGGCGGAGTTGATCACCAGATCGGGCTTGAAGTCGGCCAGGATCGGCAGGACCACCTGTTCCAGGGCGTAGAGGTAACCTTCGTCCGAGGTGCGCGGCGGCAGGGGGATGTTGATGGTCTTGCCCAGGGCGCGGGGACCGCCGTTCTCGTAGGGGAAGCCGGAGCCGGGGTAGAGGGTGCGGCCATCCTGATGGAGGGAGATGAACAACACATCCGGGTCGTGCCAGTAGATGTCCTGGGTGCCGTCGCCGTGGTGGCAGTCGGTGTCGACGATGGCGATCCGTTTGCGGCCGTAGTGCTCGCGAATCCACTCCACCATCACCGCCTCGATGTTGATGTTGCAAAAGCCGCGGTTGCCGTGCACCACCTTCATGGCATGGTGGCCGGGCGGCCGGACCAGGGCAAAGGCGCGCCGGGTTTCCTGCTCCAGCACCAGCCGGGCCGCCTGGATGGCGCCGCCGGCCGAGATGCGGTGCGACTCGGTGCAGATGGCCGCAACCGAGGGAAAGCAGAAATGGGCCCGCATGATGTCTTGGTCGGTGGCGAACAGGGGACGGTGCTCGCTGATGCCCTCGATGTCGAACAGCCCCTCCTCGCGGAACTGGTCCTGGGTGTAGAGGAGCCGTTCCTCCCGTTCGGGGTGGGTGGGGGAGATGGCCCAGTCAAAGGCCGGGAAAAAGATGACGCCAAGGGAGGAGGTGGCTTTCAGCATGGGGTGACCTGTGGGGCTGAAGATTGGTGAAGAGGGAGGTTCGCGGTACTCATGGCTGCCCGACCGCATGGATGGCAACAGCAGCGCTGTCCAGCCGGGCGACCACCGCCGGCCGCACCTGGGCCACCACCCGGATGTTCTTGCCGCTGGTGTAACCGCCGTCGACCATGTTGAAGGCATCGGCCTGGGTGATCTGGATCTCGTCGGCAGCGATGGTCACGCCGGCCTGGGCCAGGTCGGCGGCGAGCAGTTTCTTCGCCTCGGCAATGGCGTCCTGGAGGCTGAACCCCCGGGCAATCGGCCGGAAGATGCCGAGCATCGGCACCGACAGCCGGCCGCGGGCGGTGTCGGCGGTCAGGGAGAGGTGGCTGGTGGTCCGGGTCAGGGCCGCGCCGATGGCGTTGGCCACGCCGTGCAGGGGCGGCACGATCACCTCCATCCCCAGTCGGTCGGCGAGCAGTTCCTTGAACACCGCCGCCGGTCCGCCGATGACGATCAGCTTCTGCGGCTGTATTTCCCGGTCTTCCAGGATTTCGTGGATGGTGTAGACCGGCTTGCTGTTGACCATCCGAATCAGGGTCTCGATGGTGGCGGCCAGGGTGGCGACCGCCGCCTCCACCGCCGCCTGGGCCAGGTGTTCGGGCGCGAGGTGATGCGCGGCGGCCAGGGCCGTCAGCCCCTCGCGGGAACGGTCGATTGCGCCGAAGGCGGCCAGGCCGAGGACGTTGAGCGCATCCATCAGGCTCGGCGCCGGGCCGCCGGCAGCCAGGCAGGGGCCGAGCCGCTGCGGGCCGGTTGCGACCCGGCCGTCCTCGACCCGGATCAGGGAATCGCCACCGATGCCGATCGACTCGACATGGATGGCCCGCACCAGGGTGGGCCGGCCTTGGATGGCGATGCCCTCCCGCTCGAGCAGCGGTTCGCCGCCGGCAAAGAGGGCGATATCCGAGGTGGTGCCGCCGATGTCGAGCATGAGCACGTCCTCGTCCGCCGGGCTGGTGGCGAGGATGCCCATCACCGAGGCGGCCGGGCCGGAGAAGATCGACTGCACCGGCGCATCCAGGGCGCGGGCCAGCGGCATGGTGCCGCCGTCGGCCTTGAGGATGTTGACCTCGGCCTGGAGGTCGAACCCCTGGAGGCTGGCGGTGAGCGCCCCGGCAAAACCGCGGAAGGTCCGCCAGACCGCGGAATTGTAGTAGATGGTATGGATGCGGCGGCCGAAGTTGAGCTGGCCGGAGATCAGGTGGCCGCAGGAGATGAAATCGGCGTGACCGGCCAGGGCCTCCACCATCCGGTTCTCGTGGGCCGGGTTGCGCGGCGAGAACTTGGAGGCCACGCCGAAGCACTGCACGCCCTTCTCCTGGCAGGCGGCGATGGCCTCCTCCAGGTCCTGTTCGTCCAGGGCCGAGGTCTCGGTACCGAGGTGGTCGAGGCTGCCGTAGATGAGGTGGTAGTGGTCGCCGATGCGGTAATGCTTCGGAGCGATCCCCGGGCCGCCCGCCACCAGCATCCCCACCGGGTCGGTCTTGCCGGTGACGATGGCATTGGTGGTCAGGGTGGTGCTCAGGTTGAGGGTCCGGACCCGCACCGGATCCTGACCGGCCAGGACCGCATGCAGCACCTGGCTGATCGATTCCAGCAGGTTGTCGTGGTTGGTGGGGGTCTTGGCCGCGGCGACCAGCCGGGTGCCGTCGATGAGCACGCCGTCGGTGTGGGTGCCGCCGATATCGATTCCTATGCGCATGGCAACTCCTTGCCTGGGATGGGGAAAAAGGGCGATCCGGCTTCGGCGGGAGGGCGCGGGCCGATTGGTTCAGTCGATCGCCTTGAAACCGCGATACTGCTGTTGAAACACTGCCTTGCCCTTTCGAAGGAAGGCGGCGTAATCCCACTCGGTTGCGGTCAGCCGGTGGGCAAATTCGGGCCGAACAAGATAACAGTCCACCAGGGCCTCAAGACCGCTGTCGTAGCGCACGGTCACCGGCCTGCGGTCGTACATCTCGCCCTCGAAACGGTCCAGCCGTGCCCAACTCTCGCCGGTGATCCCGTGATACACCCGTCCGGCCACCGTCCCGCCGGTAGCGGCCACCACCCCCGGATACTGCTCGTCCCGGACGAGAAAACGACGGTATCCGGGCAGAAGGGCCGGGGTAGAACGCAAGTGCGCTCCGGCCACTGCGGCCATGATCTCCTCGCACATCAGCGAGCCGTAGGTGAACAGATCCCGGATGGGGGCAAGCGGGGCAGGCATGGGATGTCCTTCGTTGAGGCGGAAAAACGGGCAAACAGCAGCGATTCATTCCTCCAGGCCGCGAATGGCCTGGGCAAAGGCGAACTTGGCCCGCGATTGAAAGCAGACGACATAGACATCCTTGGGTTTGCCGTTGCGGTTCAAGAAAGACTGGATGGTGTCGACGGCGATATCCGCCGCCTCGTCCAGCGGAAACCCGTAGGCGCCGCAACTGATCGCCGGAAAGGCGATGGACTGGATGTTGTTCTGCACCGCCAGTTCCAGGCAGTTGCGGTAACAACTGGCCAGGAGGGCCGGTTCGTTGTGGTTGCCGTCCTGCCAGATGGGGCCGACGGTGTGGATGACGTACTTGGCCGGCAGGTTGTAGCCCTTGGTGAGCACGGCCTGGCCGGTCTTGCACCCGCCGATGGTGCGGCATTCTTCCAACAATTCCGGCCCGGCGGCCCGGTGGATGGCGCCGTCGACCCCGCCACCGCCCAACAGGGTTTCGTTGGCGGCGTTGACAATGGCATCGACCTTCAAGGTGGTGATATCGGTTTCGACCAGATGGATCATCGCGATCTCCTTGTCTGCTGGGTTCTGGCATCAGCGCCGGCGGATGTTGGCCAGCCCGGATGCCGATGGGCCGCGGGGCGCAGCCGCTGTTTGCGGTATTGTAGCACATGATCGGCGGAGCGGTGGCAAAAAAATGCACGTCCATGCCTCCTTCCCGAGACAATCCCGGAGGCGGTTACGGCAGGGTGAGCAGGACGTTCATGCCCGGGGTGATCGCACGGTCGTCGACGTAGCCGATGGCCCCGGGGGTTGTCCGGACGAAGTCGATCATATCCCGGAAGTTTTCCACTTCCGGGGGCGGGGCCCCCTTGCCGATGGCGCGGCGCACAATCCAGTAGGCGATATAGTCCTCATCGCTCTGCTGCAGGACAGCGCGCAGGAAAGCAACCCGGGTGGCGTTGCCGGCCTTGAGGTTGACCGGTTGCACCGCTGTTCCCGCCACCTGGACCGTTCTCCCGGTGAAGATACGGCCGGTCACGGTCGTATCCAGCGGACCGAGCCCTGCATGGCCGATCACCGCCACGCCGGCATAGCCGCACGAGGAGTCGCCCGTGAACAGCAGGGAAGCCGCCAGGAGGAGCACGAGAGGGAAGAGCGGCATCCTTCGAAACCGTCCTGCCGTCGTCATGGCTGCCAAGGGACCTTGCATCTGACCGTCGCGCGCCCTAAAAGGCGAAATTGTAGGACAAGGAAAAAACCGTCACGTTCTCATGGGCGAGATTGCCGTCGACCATGGCGGACCGTTCGCCCACATGGGTCAGCATCGCCTCGGCCTTGATCTTCTGCTTGGGGGTGAAGGCGTAGGCGGTGCCGAGCATCCAGGAGTGCTGGTCATACACGGCGAGGGAGCTGGCGAGATCGTCGATGGCGGCCTGGGTGACGAGACCGGGGACCGGGGTGGCGCCCTTGACCCGGCGCCAGGTCTCCATGCCGTTCGTCCATATGCGGGCATGGGTGAGATAGGGGGTCCAGTTGCCCAGTTTGCGCGCGATGTTGATATAGGCACCGACAGTGGTCGGAGCCGGGTCGATGTCATCGATGAGCAAAGCGGTCGCCTCGCAGGAAATCAGGAATCCGCTCCAGGGGATCCGGGCGCCGAGGAACAGGGAATTGATCGTGATCGTGGCCCGGTATTCCGGCTGCCCCAGGGTGTAGAGGCCGCCGCCCAGGGGGATGAAGGCATAGGTCTCGGGGATGCCTCGCGCGGCATGGGGATCGATCTCGTTGAGGTTCCATCCGGCCCGGTACATGGCCTGGGCATAATCGGTCACAGTGAGCACCAGGCCGCAGCCGGTGAGGTCGGCCCCAAAGTAATCGGGTCGGCCGCTGGCGTTCAGGTATCCCCGGTAATCCCGGTGCTGCGCCCCGAACGACGCGTCCAGGGTGATTTCATGGGCAGCGGTGTTCCAGGTCTTGGCGATGCTCAGGCCGTCGAAATCGTAGGCCGCAGAGAGGAGGTAGACCTCGTTGGGCAACCGGGACATGTCGTAGGAAACCCCTACATCCATGTTCTGCTGATTGAGCAACCCGCCCAGGCTCAACCTGCCCGCCCGGATCAGCCAGTCGTTGGTGGGACGGTAGGAAAGCAGGGTCCATTTGGGCCGGGGTTCGAGCACGTCGTCCTCGTCCGTGGCCGGAGCCAGCACCATCTGGGCGGTTGCGGCCCAGCGGTCGTTGAACTTGGCATCGATCTGGGCGCCGAGCAGGGAGTCGCGCATCAGGGTGCCGTTGTCGTCGATGGAGCGCTGATAGGAAGGGCCGCGGTCGGATATGGCGCCGCCGAGGGTGCCGAAGGCGGAGGCCGAGAATTCGGCCGCCCGGGCATCGACGCCGGGGAGGCACGCCAGGCTGCACAGCAGGGGGAGGGAGGGCCAGGGGAGGTTTTTCATCGACGGTTTCCTGGGTGGCGCAAGCGCGGGATGGGGTTAGGGGTGAAAGGCATGTTCACGGGCGGTCGTCCATTGCCGGCGGGTGCACTGCCCAGCCGGAGGCCGGGGCCGGCGGTGTTCTCTGGTCGGCGAAAAAGGCGGACAACGTTGCCAGCACCGGCTGGAGGTTGGCATCGAGCTTCTCGATCAACGCCGCCACCTCGGGGGAACGGGCGGTGGCGCCTTGATCGATGGCCGCGCCCAGATGCTGCAACTCACCGGCGCCGATCGTGCCGGACAACCCCTTGAAGGCGTGCGCCAGGGAGGAAATTTCGTCCCATCGTCCCTGGCGGCCCAGTCCTCTGAGGGTCTCCGCCAGGTTCTGGTAATTCCGGGCATATCCTGCCAGCACCCGGCGATACAACGCTGTCCTGCCGGCGCAGAACAGCAGCCCCTGGTCCAGGTCGACCCCGGGAACGGCCGCCGGCAGCAGAGCGCCGTTCGGGGGGGCGTTGCTGCCGGTTTTCGCGGACGGCGCCGCTGCGGCCAGCCCGCTCATGCCGGGGCAATAGGCGGCAAGATTCCGGAAGAGGTCCTCCGGCACGAACGGCTTGGCCATGTGCGCGTTCATACCCGCCGCCAGACAGCGTTCCTTTTCCGCAACCATGGCATGGGCGGTCATGGCGATGATCGGCAGGGAGGCGTGGCGGGGGTGCGCGCGGAGCCGGCGGGTCGCCTCATAGCCGTCCATGATCGGCATCTGGATGTCCATCAGCACGGCATGGTATTGATTGTCCGCCTCGGCATGAATCAAGTCAAGGGCTTCTTGGCCGTTGCCGGCAATATCGACCCGGGCGCCTTGATAGGTGAGCATTTCCGAGGCGATCTGCTGGTTGAAGGCGTTGTCCTCGACCAGGAGGACCCGCATGCCCGCAAGCCGGGCGACATCGGCGCCGGTGTGCTGCCGACGGGTGGGCAGCGTCTGGCGGGCGGGTTCCCGGTCGGCGCCAATCAGGGCCCGATAGCTGCGGTCCCTTGTTTCCGCGAGCGACTCTTCTGCCGCCATTCCCTCCTGCCGGGGAAGGGTGAGGGTGACGGTGAAGCAGGTGCCCTTGCCCGGCTCGCTCGTCACCGCAATCCGTCCCCCCATCAGCTCGACGAGCCGCTTGGTGATGCTGAGTCCCAGGCCCGTGCCGCCATGACGGCGGGTAGTCGAGCTGTCGGCCTGGGTGAATTCCTGAAAAAGGCGCCCGATCTGTGCCGGGGTCATGCCGATGCCGGTGTCTTCGACCAGGAATTCCAGCGCACAGGCATCGGTGCGCCGGTTCCGTTCGCTGAGGGTGAGTCTGACAGACCCCTGATCGGTGAATTTGATCGCATTGGCGATCAGGTTGGTGAGCACCTGCTCAAGACGCAACGGGTCGCCCCGGAAGGTGCCGGCATCCCCGATCAGCCCGGCATGGCGCACATCCAGCAGCAGCTCCAGGCCCTTTTCGAGTGCACGCTGCCGCAGCAGCGCCAGGACGTTACTCACCGCGTCTTCCAGCCGGAAAGCGACGACCTCCAGTTCCAGCTTGCCCGCCTCGATCTTGGAGAAATCGAGGATGTCGTTGACGATGCGCAGCAGGGATTGGGCGGCCTGCTTGATTTTGTCGAGATAGTCCTGCTGCCGCGGGTTGAGATCGGTCCGAAGGGCCAGATGGGTCATGCCGATGATGGCATTCATGGGGGTTCTGATCTCATGGCTCATGTTGGCCAGGAAAAGCGATTTCGCCCGGGCGGAATCCTCAGCCTTGAGGGTGGCGACTTCCAGTTCCTGCCGGATCTGTTCCCGCTGGAAGATATCTCCCTCGATATTCTCGGCCATGGCATTAAAGGTCTGTCCCAGGGCCTGGAGTTCGCGTACGCCATGGCCGGTATCGGCCCGGAGGGAATAGTCGCCTGTCCCGAACCCCAGGGCGGTCTCGGTCAGGTCCTTCATCGGGGCCAGGACCTTCTTGCGGATGACGATCATGGCGGTCAGGACCAGGAGCACGGTCAGGGCAAGAATGATGATCGCGGTAGAGATGCTCCGGTTCAGTTGCGACGACACCAGGTGCACCGCTGCCCGGGTCCGGCTGTCGGTCAGGCGGGAAAAGGCCTCGACTTCCTGGAAAAGGGTGTATTCCAGGCCGAGGTAATGGTCGCTGTAGACAAATTGATTGGCGAACCGGAGCTGCGGTTTGCCCTCGTCGGTGAAGGTCCCGTGGACAGGATCGTAGAGCCCCTGGGTGGCGGCGAAGGCGATCTGATCCTGCTCGAACAGGGTGTTTGAGCTGGCCAGGATTCGGTCCACGGCGGCGAATTCCTCCGTACTGAACCCCTGGGTTTTCATCCGCTCCTGGAGGGAGAGGCCGGGCTTGTCTTTGGGCAGGGCATGGGCGCGTCTGCCGGCTATGACCTCGGCCCAGTAGGTGGGGCTGTACTCCTCCGGCGCGGCTTTTTGCCCCTGTCTGACGGCAATGATATCGTAATAGTACGTCAGGTAGCGGGTCTCGGCCGAGGTCGTGTAGGCGCGCACCATGCGGGAGAGGGCGGCGGTTTCCTCCTGGATGTTCCGGCTGATGGTCAGGGCGTGCTGCCGGTTTTCCTGGGCCGCCAGCGTCTGTGTGTGGAGCTGGTGAACGTGCAGCAGGATCGCGCCGTTGATAACCAGGGCGACAAAGATACCGGCCGCGAAAACGATTGCGAAGGTATCAAGTTTCGGATTCTTGATGTTGACCAGCATACATTCCCTGCGGCTGTGAACCAAATAGCGCCCCCCGGACGGTCCGCCGGCCGATCATGGGTCCGGTCGGGGCAGGCCGCGCCGAAGGGACACCTGCTTTTGTGTTCTGATTAAAAATAGAGCTCATTCTAGCGGTTACCACGAATGCCGCCTTTTTCACGGCCCCTTTGTCAACCCCGTCGCAGTTTCGCTTTCGCCTGGCAAGGTCCGATTGAATATCGCCCTCCACCATCATTCTGACGACTGCCTGCTGGCGACTCGAAAACCGCAGCGGCAAGGAAAGAAGGGGAGGAGGGTGGTTCAGAGTCTATCCTTGAGGGCCTGGCGGGATTCGATCGCCCTGGCCAAGGTGTGTTCGTCGGCATACTTGATGTCCATGCCCATGGGAATGCCGCAGGCCAGCCGGCTGAGGCGGACGCCGGTTGCTTGCAGCATCTCGGCGAGGTAGGAGGCGGTGGCCTCGCCCGGGACCGTCGAGCTGGTGGCGATCAATACCTCGTCGACCCCGCCGGAAGTGACCCGCTGCCAGAGTTCGCGCATCTTTAACTCGTCGGGACCGATGCCGTCCATGGGGGCGATCACCCCGTGGAGGATATGGTAGGTGCCGCGAAAGGCCCCGGTCTTTTCGATGGCGATCTGGTCGCCCGGTTCCTCGACCACACAGACCAGGCGGGGGTCACGGTTGGGATTGCCGCAAATGACGCAGGGATCGGTTTCGGAAAAGGTGAAACACTGATGGCAGAGATGGATGGACGTATGCAGGGTCATCAGATCGTCAGCCAGATTCCGGGCCTCGGCCACAGGACGGCGCAGGATGTAGAGGGCCAGCCGGGTGGCGGATTTGCGGCCGATGCCGGGCAGCCGGGTCAGGTCCGCGATCAACCGCTCCAGGGCCGGGGGAATGACCTGCATCTACAAAAGACCCGGGATGTTGAGGCCGCCGGTCAAGCGGGTCATCTCGGATTTGCCCAGTTCCTTGGCCTTGTTGAGGCCGTCGTTAATGGCTGCAACCACCAGATCCTGGAGCATGCCGGTGTTGTCCGGCTGGACCAGCGCCTGTTCGATGGCGAGATCGAGCAGTTCGCCCCGGCCGTTGAAGGTGGCGGTGACCATGCCGGCCCCGGCCGATCCGGTGACCTGGCGGTTGCCGAGATCGTTTTGCACAACAGCCAGTTGTTCCTGGAATTGCTGCGCCTGTTTCATCAAATCGCTTATGTTCATAGCATGAGGTCTCACAGAGGTTGGTGCATGGGTTGGCTTGCGGCTACTCGGATCAGGGGAGCTGGTTATTCCTCGGGCGTGGCCTGTTCTTCTTCCCCGGTTTGTTCGACCGGCTGGACCGGCGCCGGGGTGCTGGCGCGATAGCGCTGGCCGACCCGGATTTCGCCGACCTGACCGGTGAAGACATCGAGCGCGGTCAAGACCAGGGGGTCATTGGCCAGGGCCCGGCGTTCCTGGAGCGGTGCCAGGCCGTTGGCCGGATCGAGGGCACAGGCGTTGGAGCCGGGGACCTCAAACTGGATCCGCAGGTTTTCCTGAAAAAAATCGAGGACAAACTCGGTAAGGGCTTGCACATTGTTGCGTTGTTTCAGCAGGGTGCAATCGGCGCTGTCGGTAAAGCGGATAAGCAACTCCTCGCCCCTGCGATCCACCGAGTCGGCCATCTGCAGGGAGGCCGCCACCCAGGGCTGCCGTTCCCGGACGTACTTGACAAAGGCACCCCAGTTCTGGCGGATGCGTTTTTTGGGCGCCTCCGCTGTCGCGGCACCGGGCGCGGGCGCCGGCGATTTTGCCGGGGATGCGGGGGGCAAAGGCGCCGCAGCCACCGGTTGTTGCTGGAACGGCTGCTCTGGCGGGCTCAACTCGGGGGAAGGTTGCCGGCTACCGCTGGTTACGGCCGGTCTATCCGCTGGTGGAGTCACCGGCTTTGCCCCGTCGGCAACAGCAGGTGGCGGTTCAGGCTCGATCTCGATTTCTGCGGCTGTCGGTGACGGTGTCGGCTGTGCCGAGGAAACGCTGGCGACCTGCGGCCGGGGCTGGGGGGGAGGAGCGGCGGTGACGGCTGGCAGGGCCTCGCCGGGCGTTCCGGCCAACATCCGGTCGAAACGGGCGATCAGGTCGGCAACCGGCACCACATCACGGAACTGAACGGCGCGGATGAAGGCCATCTCCAGCGCCAGGCGCGGCTGCTGCGAAAAGGCGGCCTTTTCCAGGCCTTCGAGGAGCAGGTTGAACATCGCCGTCAAGGTTTCCAGGGAGTGCGCCGCTGCGGTTTTCACCAGCAGTGCCAGCTCATCCTCGGTCACTTCGAGCACCTGGCCGGGGGTTTGACTGACCTTGCAGACCACCAGGGCACGGAACCAGGCCAAGAGATCGTTGCCAAACCGTTTGCTGTCGGAACCGTGCCGGTACATCTCGTCGAGCAGGGTATAGACGGCGGCCAAGTCGCCACGCAGCAGAGCGGTTGCCACATTGGCGACCAACTGATGGCTAACCAGGCCGAGCACCTCGATGACATCCGCGCTGCGCACCTCCTGGCCGCAGTAGGAGAAAATCTGGTCCAGGAGACTGAGGCCGTCGCGCACGCTGCCGCCTGCTTCGCGCACGATCATCTCCACCGCCTCCGGTTCCATCCGCACCCCTTCCAACTCCGCCAGCCGGGTGAAATGTCCGCCCAGCTCCCGGTGGCCGACCCGCTTGAGCTCGTAGCGCTGGCATCGGGAAAGGATGGTCACCGGCACCTTGTGCAGCTCGGTGGTGGCGAACATGAAATAGACATGGCCGGGCGGTTCCTCCAGGGTCTTCAACAGGGCGTTGAAGGCCTCGGTGGTGAGCATGTGGACTTCGTCGATGATGATGATTTTGAAGCGCGAGCTGGTGGGCATGAAGCGGATCTTTTCCTTCAGCTCGCGGATTTCCTGGATGCCGCGGTTGGAGGCGCCGTCCACTTCCTGGAGATCAATGCTGACGCCGTCGGTAATCTCCCGGCAGGAGCGGCAGACATTGCAGGGCTCGACCGCCGGGCCCTGCTCGCAGTTCAGGGCCTTGGCCATGATTCGGGCCAGGGTGGTCTTGCCGGTGCCGCGGACACCGCTGAAGATCAGGGCATGGGGAACACGATTTTGGGCGAGGGCGTTTTGCAGGGTACGGACAACCGGCTTCTGACCGACGACCTCGGCAAAGGTCTGGGGGCGGGATTTTCTGGCAAGAACGAGGTAGGACAAGACGGATACCGGTGGTCAATGATCAGGGAAACAGAGGATGGGGGGGCGCTGCTTGCAGGCGTCCGTGCCCGCGAACCCATCTTCTGAAAAAAGGATAGCCGGGCACCCCTGCACACATAAAGAGGGTCACGACCGCTGCTTCCTTCCGGACCTGACGGGGTTAGTGATTCTTTATTGCACAGGACCCGGCTATCACACTGATGATCATGCGGATGTGCGAAGAAACGGGAGCGGCAGGTTGGCTTGGTGGCCAACGCCAGGAGCGGTGTTGCCGGCGGTCAGCCCTCTCTTCGGTCAGCCGTATATACTCGCGAACGCGACGAGCGTCAAGGAAATTCCTCTGGTTTTCCGGGCCTGCGCCGCCGTCAATGCGGCCGGGGCAAGCAAAAAAACACCTTCCACGCCGGAATCGGCGAGAAAGGTGTTGGCATGCCGGTGCGAGAACCGATTCGTGCTACAGCAGCAGATCCTTGCCAAGGATGGCAACCAGATCGTCGGCGGCCCGGGTAGGCGCCATCTTGCCGTCCTCGACACTTTGCTTGATGCCGGGGAGCAATTTTTGAATCTCGGGATGCTGATAAAACCAGCGTTCCAGCCCTTCGTTGACCAAGAACCACATCCAGGACATGGCCTGATCCTGGCGTTTCTTTTCCAGCTCACCGGTGGTGGTCATGATCCGTTTATGATTCTTGATGGTGTCCCAGACCTCCATCAGGCCGATCTCTTCAAGGGCGCTGCAGGTCATGACCGGCGGCGTCCAGTTGGGCGAGGAGGGGGTTACCAGGTGGAGGGCGGTCTCATATTGCCGTTTGGCCAGTTTCGCCCGGCTGACATTGTCGCCGTCGGCCTTGTTGACCACGATGGCGTCGGCCACCTCCAATACACCCTTCTTGATACCCTGGAGTTCGTCGCCGGCGCCGGAAATCTGGAGCACGAGAAAGAAATCGACCATCGAGGCCACGGTGGTCTCCGACTGGCCGACACCGACGGTCTCGACAATGATGACGTCGAACCCGGCCGCCTCGCAGACCAGCATGGTTTCGCGGGTCTTCCGGGCCACGCCGCCGAGGCTGCCGCCGGAAGGCGACGGGCGGATGAAGGCCATCTCGTTGACCGCCAGTTTTTCCATCCGGGTCTTGTCGCCGAGGATGGAACCGCCGCTACGGGTGGAGCTTGGATCAATGGCCAGAACGGCAACGCGATGTCCCAGTGTGGTCAGCATGGTGCCGAAACTCTCGATAAAAGTGCTCTTGCCGGCACCCGGTACGCCGGTAATACCCAGGCGCACCGCCCTGCCCGTGTAGGGCAGCAGTTCATTGATCACATGCTTGGCTATTTCCTGATGCGTGGAGAGCATGCTTTCGACCAAGGTGATGGTCCGGGCAAGCATCAGGCGATTATTATCCAAGACGCCTTGGATATAATAACTGGGATCTTTATACATATCTGACCTGTGGTGGAGGTTTCGTCACGAGAACATGCAAACGGACGGATTTTAGCCCGTCCGTTTGCAGTCTTACCACGCTGTCGTACTAGCTAGTTACGTCTTACTTGCAATACTGCGCCTCGAGCATATCCATGACCTTGGCGGCGGACTCGGTGATCGGGGTACCCGGACCGTAAATGCCCTTGCAGCCTGCGTCATAGAGGAATTGATAGTCGTTCGGCGGAATAACGCCACCGGCGACTACCATGATCTCGCCCGCGCCCTTTGCCTTCAGTTTCTGGATCAGTTCGGGAACCAGGGTCTTGTGACCGGCGGCCAGACTGGAAGCACCGACGATATGGACGTCGTTCTCGATGGCCATTTTGGCGGCCTCTTCCGGGGTCTGGAACATCGGGCTGATGTCGACGTCAAAGCCGAGGTCGGCATAGGAGGAGGCAACGACCTTGATGCCGCGGTCATGACCATCCTGTCCCATCTTGGTCACCAGGATACGGGGGCGGCGACCGGTTTTGGCGAGGAAATCGCCGGTGCGCTTGCGCAGACCTTCGATAACTTGGGCGCTGTCGCTGCTGGCTTCGCTGTACTCCGAGGAGTAGGCACCGGATACACACTGGGTGGTGGCCACAAAACGGCCGAACACTTTTTCCATGGCGTCAGAAATTTCTCCTACGGTTGCACGGGCCTTAGCGGCGGCAATGGCAACTTCAAGGAGGTTACCATCGCCGGCGGCAGCCTTGGTTATGGCTTCGAGACAGGCCTGACATTTGGCGTTGTCACGGTTTTTCTTGGTCTCGTTGATCCGTTCGATCTGCTCAAGACGGACGGAATCCGGTACCTCGAGAATGTCGAAGTCCATTTTTTCGTCTTTGAGACGGTACTTGTTGACACCGACGATAACGTCCTTGCCCTGGTCGATACGAGCCTGACGGCGGGCGGCGGACTCTTCGATGCGCAGCTTCGGCATGCCGGACTCGATGGCCTTGGCCATGCCGCCGATCTCTTCGATTTCGTCGATGATCTTCTGGGCTTGCTCAACAATCTGGCTGGTCAGCCATTCAACGTAGTAGGAACCGCCCAACGGATCGGCAACCTTGCAGACGTGGGATTCTTCCTGGACGATGATCTGGGTGTTTCTGGCGATGCGGGCGGAGAGCTCGGTCGGCAGACAGACAGCTTCGTCAAAGGAGTTGGTGTGCAGCGACTGGGTGCCGCCGAGAACGGCGGACATGCACTCGAGAGTGGTCCGGATGACGTTATTGTACGGATCCTGCTCGGTCAGGGACCAGCCAGAGGTCTGGCAATGGGTGCGCAGCATGGAAGATTTGGGGTTTTTCGGGTTAAACTGCTGCATCAAGCGATGCCACAGGAAGCGGGCAGCGCGCAGCATGGCGATATCCATGAAGAAGTTCATGCCGATGCCGAAGAAGAAGGACAGACGCGGGGCAAAGGTGTCGATATCCATGCCGGAGCGGATGGCGGCGCGAACGTACTCGACACCGTCAGCCAGGGTGAAGGCGGTCTGGAGGACGGAGTCGGCGCCGGCTTCCATGATGTGGTAGCCGCTGATGGAGATGGTGTTGTACTTCGGCATATTCTTGGAAGCATAGGCCATGATGTCGGACACGATCCGCATCGAGGGTTCCGGCGGATAGATATAGGTGTTCCGGGTCAGGTACTCTTTGAGGATATCGTTCTGGATGGTACCGTCCAACTGCTCCTGCTTCACTCCCTGCTCCTCGGCGGCGCCGATCCACATGGCCAGAATCGGGATAACCGCACCGTTCATGGTCATGGAAACGGACATTTTGTCCAAGGGAATGCCATCGAAGAGGATCTTCATGTCCTCGATCGAGTCGATCGCAACACCGGCTTTACCGATATCGCCGGCAACGCGGGGATTGTCGGAGTCGTAACCGCGATGGGTGGAGAGGCTGAACGCAACCGACAGACCTTTCTGACCGGCGGCCAGGTTTTTGCGGTAGAATTCGTTGGATGCCTTGGCGGTGGAGAAGCCGGCATACTGACGGATGGTCCAGGGACGGCCGGCATACATGGTAGCCATCGGTCCACGGGTGTAGGGAGCCATGCCGGGGAAACTGCCGACGGTGGGCAGGCCCTTGATGTCGTCTTCACAGTAGAGCGGTTTAACGATGATGCCTTCGGGGGTTTTCCAATTCAGACTGTCAGGGGTTTTACCCTTCATCTGCTTGGAAGCCATTTCAAACCATTGCTCATAACCAGTTGCCATGTCGTTTACTCCTTGTCGTTATCTTTAGGGATTATTCCCAAGAAAAAAATAAATGAAACTGGGGACGACAACGCCCGGCCTGCAAGAGGTCGATGTTGTCGCCACCAGAATCGGTCAGCTCTTCCGGTGCCCGTTGCCGCGAAGACCGGAAGGCTCATGTATCAACTGCGCTCCGAAATCTCAACCAGGACACCGCCGGTGGCCTTGGGATGGAGGAAGGCGATCTTGGCGCCACCGGCTCCGATGCGCGGGGTTTGATCGATCAGGGCCACGCCCTTTTCCTTCAACTCAGCGAGGGCCTCTTCGATGTTCTCCACCCGGAAGGCCACATGTTGAAAACCACCCTTGCCGCCATTTTTCTCAATGAATTTGGCAATCGGCCCGTCGGGAGAGGTGGAAACCAGCAGTTCCACTTCGCTGTCACCAACCGGCAGGAAGGCGGTCGTTACTTTCTGCTCGGCAACGGTTTCGGAACCCTCAAGTTTGAGACCGAGGACATCAGACCAGAATTTTTTTCCTTCGTCCAAGTTGGGTACAGCGATGCCAAGATGATCGATTTTGAGAATTTTCATGCTGTCAGCTCCTTTGTGTTCAATGTTTGGTCGGACATTTGTAAGAGGGTACAGGTTTGTGTTGCGCACGAAAAACCGGATACTCCGGCTCGTGTTCAACGTGCCATATGCCCGTTGGTTCCAAACCAACAGGCAGCAATGATTTTTTTATGTGGAGACTGCCCATCAAGCCGGCATTGGTTGTGTGGCGATGATGCCGCATACTGCATAATTTTTCAGGAAAAAGTGTAGTTGCTGTATAAAGATAAATAGAATCAAAGGTGGCAGTGCCGCCGGGTTGGACGGCACTGCCGATTATTGCTGCTTATTTGGCAACGCGTTTGACGAATACTCCGCCCGGATCGACAACTTCACGGATCAGGCGGACTTCTTCCTTGGTCGGAGCCGGGAACTGGGTGACATCGGGGGCGACCAGCAGTTCAAAGCCGGTTGCCGCCTGGATGCTCTCAATCGTTTCCCCAGGGAAGGTGTGGAGGATGCGCATTCTCTTGGTCTTCTCCTCGAAGTCGAAGATACCCTTGGTGGTGATCAAGCGGTGCGGGCCCTTGCCCTGCATGCCAGCCTTCTGCCGGGCACCGGGGGTGCCGTCGAGGTGACCGGGGCTGGTGACGTAGGACAGCCTCTCGTTGAACTTCTTCTTGTCGTGGGGGACGATCAGAATGGTCCGCTCGCAGGAGGCGGCCATGTCGCTGGCGCCGCCCGAACCCGGCAGACGGACTTTCGGCTTGCCGTAGCCTTCCGGAAAGTCGCCCATCATGGTGGAGTTGAGGTTGCCGTACATGTCCACCTCGGCGCCGCCGATGAAACCGAAATCGGCAAAACCGCGCTGGGTCAGCTCAAACGCACCGTTCAGGCCCTTGACGTAGGAAGCGCCGGTGAAGGTTTTCGAGTCGCCGACCGAGATGGGCAGGCCATGCTGCAAAGGCGGACCGACAGCGCCGGCCTCGAAGACCGGGATCAGTCCGGGGGCATGGGTAAGAATGGCCAGGAGTGAGGCAACCATGGGGAGGCCAGTCCCGACAAAGACGATTTTATTGTCTTCGAGAACTTTAGCACCCGCCACAACGATAATCTCTTGGGCGGTGTAATCTGTTGAAACTGTCATGATGACTCCTTATCTATAGGTTCCGATGCACTTGTAATGACGTGGTGTGAAATCAGGCCAAACGTTCGCAGTTGTAATTCTCTGCCGCCTGATCCGCGATCAGCTTCTTGGTCGGGAACTGCTCAATGTAATCCTCGAAATGCTCGACACCGAAGATGTGCTTGTCATACCAGGCTTTCAATGCATCGGCTGATCCGCCCTTGACCATCGGAGCGATGCAGCTGAGGAACTCGCGGATGTGGTCGCCATTGAAATAGTAGTGCCGACGGCATGCACCCGGATACGCACCGAACGGTACCTTGATGACGGCGTCAACGGCAGCGAAGGGGATCATGACGTCTTTCGGATGGCTAACGATCAGCTCGTGGGAGACCAACTGCTCGCAGGTCACGATGGTATGGGCGGAGGCCATGGCGATTTCCGCGCAGGTGGCGTCGGTGCCGCGGATAATGCAGTTGCCGTACATATCGGCCGCCTGCACATGGATCAGGGCTACATTGGGATGACTGGCCGGCAGCAGGGCGATAGGACGTCCGGTGAAGGGGCAGTCGATGATCTTGGTGCGGCTGGTGTTCTTGATGTCGCCGCCCAGCGGACCGCGGGTGGGAATGAAGGGCAGACCCATGGCACCGGCCTTGAAGCGGGCGGACATGTTGTAGTTGCTCCAGTCCTCGAACTCGATCATGCTGCGCTCGGCCAGGTAGCGCCACGCCGGGGACAGGCCGAAGGCTTCGTGACCCCAATACGCCAACTCGACTCTTTTGATCGAGCAATGGTCGGGCCTGACCATCATCGCGCCGGCGAGAATCTCCGGAGCCATGGCCGCTGATTGAAAGGAGAGGGTAAGGTCTTTAAATCCTTGACGGACCATTTCGTGGCAAATAGCGATCGGCTGACGGATATTGACGAAGCCGCCGATACCAACATTGTCGCCAGGTTTAACAAAGCGAGAGACGGCCTCTTTCAGAGTCATCCGTTTGTCTTTTTTTGACTTGTCTTTGTTGACAAGTGATTCCCTTGCTTCGTCGGGTGATAAACCTGTCCAGAACATTTTTGCGTTAGTTTCCAATGTGTACCTCTTTCCTGTCTGTAAGCGTTTGTGTTGCCCGTTTGCCACCAGGTGACGCCCGGATCCCCCTATACAAAAAAAAGACCGGAAAAGAACAGAATCAATAGCTGTTCTTTTGCCGGCCTTCTTTCTGACTCGCTCGGTTACGATGTACTGCCGCCGCTTTGAATGATCTTCCTGTCATACGTTGAGCCAATTTCCCTCAAATGGTCCCTTCTGAAACGTTCACGAGAGAACCAGATTTCTGCTGCTGGGGAAAAACAAAAGATTCCTTGCTGTTTTTCCGGAAAAAACTTCAACTGTCTTTCTCTTTGGTGCGACCTCTTTTTCTTACCGCCCTGTCCAGCAGTGTATGGCGACAGGGGGTGACAATAAAAAAACATTTTCGATGAAACCGTACCACGGATTCAAACGAAAAAATGAATAACAGACTAAAACTTATTAACTTAAAGCTAGCTTCTACTATTTGAGAATGGACTTTTTGTCAACAGCAAAAAATAAAAGACGAGCAAGCGGTGTAAAAGAGGCGTTGCGGAGAGCACGGTAGAATAGCCAGTTAACAGGCGATGCTTTTTCCTTGCCGATCGGTCGGCGCAGGGCTGGGGGCGCAACGGCAATTATCAGGTACAACGCTCCCCTGCCGAAGAAAGAACAGGGAGCCCGCACGCGGAACAGTCTTGTGACGAAACCTGTTTTCGTGTACAACTCCTCACTGCTTGAGCCGGGACGGAAGGTCTTCATCGTGTCCGCCAACGGCCTCATCCCCGTGTTCTCGGAAGTCTGCACCGTGCCTATCCTGCGTATTCTCTCACAGGAACGACACCTGCATTTTTTTCGGTGGTCTGTTGTATTCCGGCAATGAACAATTAGGAGCCTGACAATCAATACAAGCAGAGGAGTGGTCGGATGAAAGTGTATACTGGCGGAGGCGATAAAGGAAAAACCAGTCTTTTTTCAGGCGAGCGTGTACCCAAGCATCATATCCGTATCGAGGCCTATGGCGATATTGACGAACTCAATTCGATCCTGGGCGTCGTCTCCGCGCTGCTCCCGGAGGACGAGCAGGCTGTTCGGGACGACCTCGAAGGGATGCAGTCCAACCTCTTTTTGGCCGGTGCCTGGCTGGCCACCTCCCCCGATTCTTCTGCCACCGCCTACCTCACCCCTTTGCCGGCAACCGTCGCCAAAGACCTGGAAAAACGCATCGACGCCCTTTCCGACGTGCTGCCCGAGTTGAAGGAATTCATTCTCCCCGGCGGGCAACCGGTAGCCGCCTGGTCGCATGTGGCCAGAACCGTCTGCCGGCGCTGCGAACGGCGGCTGACCGGTCTGATCGAGGCCACCAATGGCGGCAGCGCTGAATTGGCGGCGATTCAGGTCTACCTCAACCGGTTGTCCGACTATCTCTTTGTGCTGGCCCGCTATCTCAATCAAGTTTTGGGGACCGCCGACAAGACCTGGAAAAAATGATTGGCACGGCCCCCCCTGCCTATTCGGTTACGGTTGTCGGCCGGGAATGGTTGCATGAGGATACCTTTGTCCTGATCTGCAGCCGGCCCGCCGGATTTTCGTTCCTAGCCGGGCAGCATGCCGCGCTCATGCTTGGGGGAGTGGAACGGGAATACACCTTTCTCTCGCCGCCGGAGGCGCCGGAGTTGCGTTTTCTCGTCAAACGGGTCGAAGGGGGCAGGATGAGCGGTGCGCTGGCCGGGCTGGCGCCGGGCACGGTCCTCGGCATGAGCAGGGCCAAGGGCTATCTGACCTACCGGCCAACGGATCGGCCGGTGGTGTTCGTGGCCACCGGCGTGGGCATTGCGCCCTTTGTAACCATGGCCGCGACCGGCGTCACCGGGTTTACCCTGATCCACGGGGCGCGGACAATGGCCGGCCTGTTTTTCCGGCGGGAACTCTGCGCCGCCGCCAGCCGCTATATCCCCTGTCTCTCCAGGACAGTGGCCCCCGGGGACGCGCTGCCGGATCTGCACCAGGGGTATGTCACCGACTATGTCGACCGGACGTTCCGCCCGGGGCGCTATGACTTCTATCTCTGCGGTTCCAGGGCCATGATCACCGACATGACCCTCCTCCTCGACGAGCGTTGCCCGGAGGCCCGCATCTTCAGCGAGGCCTACACCTGAGAAAAGGCTACCGGCAGCGATCCCCTCAGATCAACCCCTGCATGTAGCGGTGCATCGATTTGATATGTCGAGGCACTGGATTAATATACTGCCTGTGGTGTCATGATAACTTGCTGTAATTGTGAGATTTTGCGTTTTTGGTAGTCTCGAGGCACTCTCTAGTTTGTGGAGTACTTGTGGAGCACTCTCGAGAAAATTCTTAATAGCCTCAGAGATCCTTGTTGAGTAGTGTTCCCGGAACACTGGGGAGAGTTCCTTCAGCGCCTTATCAGCCATGATTCGGATGGGGCGCAGAGGATGAGTTTGCGGAACCCTGGATTCGGGGGAAAGATAACTGAACAATTTCTGCTGCTGAATGTCAGGACCGCGCATGTTTCCACCTGTTTGTTAATTATTCCGGACGGTTGAATGATACACGGTGCTGTTTTGCATGTCCCGTTGTTTATGAATTTTTCAACAGCCCGCTAGAGGAACCCTTCTTTCTTTTTCTTGCCGTGATGAGACCCTTGATAAACCTGTCGATGAGACTGCTGATTTGAATATACAGGAGGTGCGTTTTCAACCCTATGAGAAGGCGTAACGTTTGTGGATCGTTCAATGAATGTATCCACCTGCAGGCTGACACGCTGTTTTTTTTCAATTTATCGTAAGCACACCTTTATTATCAACCGTTTGGACACAAAATCACGACAGTGACCAGCAACACCATAGTAGGTGACTGCAACATGTCGCTGGAGGGGAGAAATCGCTTGGCCACCTCGATAATCACCAAACCGAGGATCACGAACACCCCCACAACCGGCAGAATGCGCCACAAGAGCATTTTCCAAATGCTGCGGCGCACAGATTGGCGGAGGCGGGCATCAATCCTGCTCGCCTCTTGATCGTCCTGAAGTTGACTGATCTGTTTCGTTGGCATGACGCGTTTCGCTCACTTATTAGTTTGATTACCCCACCATGCCGTATGCATGGGGTCATCCTGCTTTTCCCCCGCCCAGGGCTTTATACAGACTGACCGAAGCATTCAGACGTTTGAGCTTTGCGGCAACCAGCGCTATTTGCACCGAATACAGGTTGCGCTCCGTGTCGAGCACTTCAATATAACTGGACAATCCCGCCGCATAGCGAAGGTTGGCCAGCCGTAACGCTTCCTTGACCTCTCTTTCCTCGTCGGTCAGAGCCTGTTCCTCATCGCGGGAATGCTCCTGCGCCGACAAAGCGTCCTTCACCTCCTTGAAAGCGGTGCGGACGGAATTCTTATACACGGCCAGTTGTTCCTGGTTTCTGGCTTTGGCCAACTCCACATTGCTGGTCGTCCGGCCGAAATCGATGACTGGACCGGCCAGTGATGCCCCAAGTTGCCAGGCCGGCCCAGCGCCGTTGTATAGATTTTGTATGTCCATACTGGAGATGCCATACAGGCTCGACAGCGAAATGGTCGGGAAAAAGGCCGCGCGCGCCACACCGATGTTGAAATTACTGGCGATCAGGGCCTGTTCGGCGGCCGCGATGTCCGGCCGCCTTTGCAACAGGTTTGAGGGGAGTTCGGCGGGGGCAAGCGGCGGCACCGGCATGGCGTCAAGCTCTTTTCCCGGCGTAATGCCAGGCCCCATGATGTCCCTCGGGGAATATCCCAACAGGACGGCCAGGGAACTCTCGGCTTTATCCTTCTGTTCAAGCAACGAGGGGAGCTGGGCTCGCGTGGCGTCCAGTTCGGCCTTGGACTGCCGCAGCACCAGGCCGTTTGCCAACTCGTACTCATACTGAACTTTGTACAGTTTGTAGGAGTTTTCTCGGGACACAATCGTGTCCCGGGTGATTTTGATATCGGCATTAAGCGCCAGGATATTGAAATAGAGCTGCGCGGTCGCGGAGGCAACGGAAAGCCGGACCGCATCCTGGTTGTGGCCTGCCGCCAGGAAGGATGCCTTGGCAGCTTGGTTGGCGCTCGCCAGTTTTCCCCACAGGTCGACCTCATAGGACAACATGCCACCGATGAAGGACAGGTTCGCAGGCTTGTCCGGCAACAGATTGCTGTCCTTGAAGTTCAAGTCGGTGCGCGTGCCGAGTCCAGTGATCGACAGCAAGGGGAATTGGTTGCTGGTGGAGTAATCATACAGGGAGCGGGCCTGTTTCAGCCGTGCCGCGGCGAGCGCAATATCATCGCTGTGCGCCAGGGCGCGGTCGATGAGATGCTGCAGAACAGGGTCCTGATATTCCTGCCACCAGCCGAGCAACCGCTCATGCGTGCTCTTGTTGCTGTTTTCGTGGGCAGAGGTCAAATCAGGCAGATCCAGTTCCGGGCGTTGATACTCCGGCGCCAGCCAGGCGCACCCGGAGAGCGTCAAAGCCAGGAGAGCGGTCATGCAGAGTTTGTAGTTCATGATTCGGTACCGTTTTGTTCGTGAATTCTGAACCAGGTAATGTACAGCGAGGGTAGAGAGATCAGCGTCAACACCGTGGCCACTGCCAGCCCGCCCATGATGGCATAGGACATGGGCCCCCAGAAAACGGTCGGCGCGATCGGGGCCATGCCAAGGATCGCCGCCACCGCCGTCAGCATGATCGGACGAAAACGCAGCACCGTGGCTTCGACCACGGCATCCCAATCCGGGCGCCCCTCTTCTTTTTCGACCTCGATCTGATGGACCAGGATCACCGAGTTGCGCACAATCATGCCGATCAAGGCGACAACGCCCAGCAGGGCGACAAACCCCATCGGCTTTTGCGTGACCAGCAGCGCCAGGACCACGCCGATGACGCCCAGCGGCGCAACACTGCACACCAGGAACAGGTGGCTGAAATTCTGCATCTGGATCATTAGGACCGTGATCATCAGAATGATCATGATCGGAAACACCGCCACCACAGACGACTGGCCCTTGGCGGTTTCCTCGACGCTGCCGCCTTCAACAATCTTGTAATGAACCGGGAGCTGCCGCTTCAACTCGGAGATGTCGTCCTTCAGGTGATCCACGGCGGTCGCCGGCATTACGCCATCGTGAACTTCGGCCTGAACCGTCAGGGTGGGCTGCCGGTCCCGGCGCCAGATCAGGGGCAGATCCTGTTCATAATCGACGCTGGCCAACTCCGTCAGCGGCACGGAACGGTCGTTGGGCAGGGGGATTTTCAGGGTGCGGATGGTTTCCAGCGACATCCGTTCGGAATCCTGGGCCCGCACCACGACATCGATCAGGTAGATGCTGTCGCGCACCTGGGTCGAGGTGATGCCCGAAACGACAGCATTGATCGCCTGGGCCACTGCCGCCGAACTGAGGCCCAACAGCTTCGCTTCATCCTGGTCGACGCGAATTCTGAGCTTGCGAATCGGTTCCATCCAATTGAAGCTCACATTGCGCAGATCGGGGCTCTTTCCCAGAATTCCGGCCACCTTGTCGGCGATGTCACGGACTTTGTGCGGGTCGTCGCCGCTGACCCGGTATTGCACCGGCCAGCCGACCGGCGGACCGAGTTCAAGGGGGAAGACGCGGCCGACCACCTCGGGGAACTTCTGCCGGAGCGCCGCCTCCAGCCGTTTTTTGACGCCCTCCCGCGCCTCCAGGCCCTTGGTGACGATAATCGTCTGGGCGAAAAAATCGTTGTGCAACTGCACGTCGAGCGGCAGATAGAACCGAATCGCTCCGCGCCCGACATACGAACTCCAGTGAACGATATCGGCGTCGTTGCGAAGGATTTCATCTAGTTTTTGAGATGCCTTATCCGTTGCGTACATCGAGGTGTCGTGCCTGAGACGCAGATCGACCACTAACTCAGGCCGGTCCGATGAGGGAAAGAACTGATTCGGCACATACGGCACCAGCACCAGCGACCCGCAAAAGGCGAAGATCGTCGCTGCCAGCGTCAGTTTGCAATGGCGCATGGTGAAAAGCAGCAGGCGCCGAAAGATGACCATGATGCGTCCGCCCTCCTCGTGCTTCTTCGTATGGTTGGTCGACAGGATCATCGTGCCGATGAGCGGTGAAAAAAGCACCGCCACAAACCACGAGATGAGCAGGGCGATGACCACCACCGCGAAAAGCGAAAAGGTGTATTCGCCGGCATCGCTCTTGGCAAAGCCGATCGGCACGAACCCGAGCATCGTGACCACGGTGCCGGTCAGCATCGGAAAGGCGGTGGAGGTATAGGCGAACGTTGCCGCGCGGACCTTGTCCCAGCCCTCTTCCAGCTTGGTGACCATGGTCTCGATGGTAATCATCGCGTCGTCGACGAGCAGCCCCAGCGAGATGATGAGCGCCCCCAGCGAGATGCGCTGCAGATCGATCCCCAAAGCCTGCATGATGACGAACACGATGGCCAGCACCAGCGGAATCGAGAGCGCCACGACCATGCCCGCCCGCAGGCCCAAGCTGACGAAGCTGATAGCGAGGACGATCGCGATGGCCTCCCACAGTGCCTTCATGAACTCGCTGACGGCTTCGTGCACAACCTTGGGCTGGTTGGAGACCAGGAACGTTTCGATGCCCACCGGCAACGCCGCTTTGAGTTCCTCAAATGCCTGGTCCAGATTCTTCTCAAGGGCAAGGATGTCGCCGCCGGTGCGCATCGAGACCGCCAGGCCGATGGCGTCCTTGCCGTTGACGCGGAACATCGGTTGCGGCGGGTCGGCATAACCGCGCGAAATGGTGGCGATGTCGCTCAGGCGCAACATGGTGCTGTTGATGGCGAAATTGATCTGCCGCAAGTCGCTTTCGGACGCAAACCGACCGGATACATCCATGAGCATGGTTTCGTCTTTCGTCCGGATCACGCCGGACGGCACCACCGCGTTCTGGCTTTCGAGCGCCTTGACCAGAGCCAGGCGGTCCAGACCGAGTTCGGCCAGGCGGTGGGTCGAAAACTCGATGTAGATCCGTTCGTCCTGGGCCCCCAGGATTTCCGCCTTGGAGATGTCTTGCACCTGCAGAATGCGGGAACGGGCCTTCTCCACATAATCGCGCATTTCCCTGTGAGAAAAGCCATCCGCCGTGAAGGCATAGATGATCCCGTAAGTGTCGCCGAATTCATCGTTGAAAAACGGCCCCACGACGCCCTGGGGGAGCGTGTGCCGGATATCGCCGACCTTCTTGCGTACCTGGTACCAGAGATCCGGGACGTCTTTTTTCGGGGTGGACTGGCGCAGGTAGACAAAGATCGTCGATTGTCCCGGAGTCGTATAGCTTTTCAAGTAATCAAAGCAGGGCGTCTCCTGGAGCTTTTTTTCAATGCGGTCCGTCACCTGCTGCATGGTCTCCTCCCGGGTTGCCCCCGGCCAGTTCGTCTGGATCACCATTGCTTTGATTGTGAATTCCGGGTCCTCGTTGCGTCCCAGATGCAGGTACGCATAGAACCCCGCCACGATGCTCATGAGCATGAAATAGATGACGAGCGACTTGTGGCGGATCGCCCACTCGGACAAATTAACGCCCTTCATAACGAATCTCCCAACAGCTTCACGGTTTGACCTTCATGAAGCTCCTGCACACCGGCGGTCACAACCCTTTCGCCGGACTGCAATCCCTCCGTCACGATGACAGAGCCCGGCGTATAGCGCGCGACTGCGATCTCCCGCCGCTGAACGCGCATATCCCTGGCATCGATCACCCAGACAGCGGGCTTGTCGCCGATCATCGTCAGCGCCGGCGAGGGAATTTCGATCAGCGGATCGGTCTGCACTTTCAAACGGCCGATGACCGTCGCCCCCAGGAACATCCCCGATGGAGGATCAACGAGTTCGACTTTGATCGGATGGTTTTTGGTGGTCGGATCGGCCTGCGGCGAAATTTCACGGATCTTCCCGGCTGCCCTGATGGTATGATTGTCCGCAAGCCAGACTTCGGCGTCCTGGCGCAACGACAGGCCATCGCGGATGAACTGCGCGGGTATGCCGAAGACGGCGTCCCGTCCGCTTTGCCGCGCCATTGTCAGGATCATCTGGCCGGCCTGAACAACCTCGCCGGGTTCAGCCCCTTTTTTGGTGATCACGCCGGCGGCCTCAGCTTTGAGATCCGTATAGCCTAACTGTTCCTCGGCGGATTTCAATTTGGCCTGCGCCGCATTCGCTTGCGCTCTTGTGGTCTTCAGTTGACGCAAGGCGACTTCATA
>Ga0074193_1000293_pt1 | contig 89755 bp, 93 predicted proteins | sample EPASupsiteHSE605_FD_64523 | JGI IMG/M metagenome (GOLD analysis project Ga0074193, IMG submission 64523) | Bioremediated contaminated groundwater from EPA Superfund site, New Mexico - Sample HSE6-05 | ecosystem: Environmental > Aquatic > Deep subsurface > Groundwater > Contaminated ... | reverse complement strand
GGAATTCGATTCGTAATGGTCGCCCCATTGCTGTCCGCCTTTAATTGCCAGGAGATTTGACCCTTATCCAAGCTTATCAAAGTAAGATCATTTGTCAAATGTGTAGGTCTGACACCAGTCGTTGTTGACACCAGTCGTTGTTTTAGGTCTGACACCAGTCGTTGTTTGACACCAGTCGTTGTTTGTAGGGCGCTGAAGGGGATACTTAAGGTGTTTAATGGAGGAATAAGAAGTAATATCAAACACATATAATCACGCGACATCGTGTCGCGACTAACGCTAGGCTGACCGGCCTTTTAAGGGCCGGTCCAGCCGTGAGTTGGAAAATTTACACAATTTTTCGAATTGATTCACACGAAAATAACTTTCTTGGTTTTCACTATTTTTCGATAGCTATCAATTCATCTTTCCGCCAGAAGCATCAGTCAATGCTGAGATGTAGCCTAAAAGCATGTTACCGTTCTTGAATTCAATCCGCTGCGCCGTTTGATTGAAGGATATTGTGATTTGTGAAGTCTCCTCAAGTTGGATTGGCGTACCCGCGTTCATTCGAATCGGTAATTGCCCCATATCGAGACCAACTGTATAATTGCCTTGTACCCAAATCGCCCGCTGGCCGGAGGATGCTGGCGTAAAATGGATGCCATTGTTAACCCTTGCGCCATCGAATTTAATGCCTACGTCCCAACCAACGTTTGGATCCGTTTGAAGGTTAATCGCCTCTTGACTCCATTTATTAGCAATCTCCGCTCCATAGCCATTCTTCGCTTGTATATTCAAGCCTATAGTGCGACCGCCATCAACCATCGGTGACATCTCGGCATTATAACCAATATTGGTACCAATACCCCTAATTATCGCCTCGGAATGAATGCCAGTGCCCCAGCCTGAGCCCGATGTGCGAAGTCGTGAATAAATGCCGACCCCGTCGGCACCGTTTCCATGGTTCGTGTTCAATTCAACGTAAAGAGGCCATGGATAACGTGTAGTAGAGTTATGAAGGCTTTCCATATACAATGAAAGATTTTCAGCAGTACCTGAGGCTGCACTCTCCTCTGAAGTTAAAGTACGATGAAAACCTACTGCAGTGTCGAGTGGTGGGAGCTGAGTTGGCGCAGAGGAAAACCACATTTGTGATCTGAGCTGGTCCCCCCACTGACCCACAGGCAAGGGAAATGCCCATACTGTTACACTAACAAGCAATATTGCAGATGCTACTGCTGCAGCTAACTTTTTGCGTTTAGGCTGACCAAGACTACCAGCATGACTTATAAATTGTGAAAGATCTCGATCGGTGAAGCGGAAGTGGCCACCAACGCGTGCTGCTGTCAACTTACAATCCTCCACAAGCGCACGTACTTCGGCTTCCGAGATCTGCAGGCGTGCTGCTGCTTCCTCCTCAGTCCAGACGAAAGGCTTTGACGACCACCACAGTTTTTTGAACATTTTTTCCTCCTATCGTTGTTTTGTCCACGGTAGTGGACAGCATCGGGAGCAGACCTCCCTTAACGGCTGAGATCACAGCAGCGGGGCTTTATTCTACCTGCTGCTGCGCTTAGTTATACTAATATTATTCCTGCGTGATCAATTTTAATTTATTTTTCAAAATGTCGGATTCACACTGCAAGAACATAAATTCATAAGTGCAATCAAGCGAGTTTAATAGAGAATCGACCTGTAAGATCATTATTTCAAAAGCAGTTTCTAGAAAATATAAAGATTCAGTTCTCGTAGTGATTTTGATAGGAGAAATCACGTCAGCAATGTTGTTATTAAAACCAACATATAAGCAGTTGTTTCTTATAGTCATAAGTTTTTTGTCAACTACCAACTCCCAGAATTTGGATATATTGGTTGATATTTTACGATCTTTCTTAAAAGGGAAAGGAGGTAGGAATGAGTTAAGCTGTTTAGGAGGATGTCGCATTAACATGTCCAAGTCTTTTTTAGACAATTTATTCTGATTGTTTTTATTAGCGAGCACCCGACCCAGATAAAATTTGCCCATTTCTTCGATTGATGTGATTGATAAAAAAGTCGAAGTGGGAAATAATTCGCTGTTAAATAAAGATTCAGACTCAAATAATAGGCGTTTCGCATTTTGAAATGTAGTTATGCGAAAATCAGTCAATGTTTTATCTTGTATTTTTATAGTTTGTTTTGAGGTCATAATGGATAACGTGCCATAAAATTAGTTATTCGTGAAATTCTTTATAACGATGGACCGGATATGCATATTGATAGATATGATATAATTACAAATTTTAATATTGTCCTGCTCGCCGAGAACAAGACGAATGGATACTTAACCATCGTTCTCGCGCTGGACACATTGTTGAGTTTTGAATTTGTATAACTCGTTAATCACCGGTTAGAACCCGGTTTATATATGCTAAACAAGTTTATAGTAGTGTGCATATCTATAAACCTGAGAAGTTCTATCACTATAAACCTCTGTGCTTTCTGCCGATCTGCTTGGTTTATATGGCTATAAACTATCGTCTTTTTTGGCGTCTTCTGCGGTTTCTATAACTATAAGCTTTTCCAGCTTCGTACTGGTACAAGCCAAACCTGTTGCTGTTTATTCCATCGTCCACCGACTGCTCTTGCCTGATTTTGTAAGGCCATTTCATTTATGCCGATTTTGAGGGAAACCAGTGTGCCGTCTGGGTACTTGGCAGGTGGTGTCCATTCACTTTCGCTGACGATAATTTCCACGGTTTTATACTGCTTGTGTGTTTTTGCATCATAGCGATAGCGGACACAAATCAGGGCATCGCCGTACTGCTCCACCAATCTCTTTGTTCCTTTTTGCCCCGGCTTTAGATTTACCCGCGTTTTCATGCAACACCCCGGCAGATATGAAGGCCGACGAACCTCTTCCTTGAATCTGTTCGTTTTATAGCATGTATTCTAATCAAATGAAAATTTTTATTGACGAATTCCAATTGCATCGGTAGGGATATCACAAACGTACCAAAGAAACCAACATTGAACCGCAAAGTACTCAAAGGGTCTAAAAGTAAAAGGGCGCAAAGATGAACATTGAGGAACTGGGTAATAAAATTATTGGTGCGGCAATTCGGGTACATAGAGTGCTGGGGCCAGGTTTGCTGGAATCCGCGTACCAGAAATGTCTGGACTTTGAGCTCCGCAAAATGGGGTTGCGTGTCGATTGTGAGCTTATTCTTCCGGTACAATATGAAACGGTTCGGATTGATGCCGGTTACCGCATTGACATGCTTATTGAAGATTTGATCATTATTGAAAACAAGACGGTAGAGCGGTTATTGCCAATCCATGAGGCCCAACTCTTAACATATTTGAAAATGAAAGATTGTCGTCTTGGCTATTTGCTCAACTGGAATGTTCTGATACTGAAAGATGGTATTAAACGGCTGGTTAACAACCTGTAAAATAAATCTTTGCGGTCTTTGTGTTTTAGGCCCTTTGGGTCCTTTGCGGTTCAATGTTTCATCAAATTGAAATAAAAAGCCCCGGCCGTTTCCGACCGGGGCTTTTCCCGTCTCTTATCTGTCTCTTATCCTACTTCCCCTTGCCGGTGAGCTTCACCAGCGCTTCCATGTACTTCTCGCCGGTCTTCCTGACGATCTCCTCGGGGAGGGGAGGGGCAGGGGCGGTCTTGTCCCAGTCGAGGGTCTCCAGGTAGTCGCGGAGGAACTGCTTGTCGAAGCTCGGCTGCGGCCCGCCAGGCTGGTAGCTGTCTTTCGGCCAGAAGCGGCTGGAGTCGGGGGTCATGCACTCGTCGATGATGATCAGTTCACCCTCGTAGATGCCGTATTCGAACTTGGTGTCGGCGATGATGATCCCTTTGCCGTCGGCGATGTCGCGGGCCTTCTTGTAGATCTTCAGGGTGATGTCCCGTACCTTTTCGGCAATGTCCTTGCCGCACATATCGACCATTTTCTCGAAAGAGATGTTCTCGTCGTGGGTGCCGAGCTCTGCCTTGGTCGACGGGGTAAAGATCGGCTCGGGGAGCCGGTCCGATTCCTTCAATCCCGCAGGCAGTGTGATGCCGCATACGGAGCCGGTTGCCTGGTAATCCTTCCACCCGGAGCCGGAAATGTAGCCGCGGACGATGCATTCCGCGGGGAGCGGCTTGGCCTTTTTCACCAGCATGGAGCGCCCTTCGAGAACATCCGCGTACTTTTGGCACTCGGCGGGAAAATCCTTGACCTCCGTGGAGATGATATGGTTCGGGATGATATCCTCCATCTGCCGGAACCAGAAGGCCGATATCTGGGTAAGCACGTACCCCTTGTCGGGAATCCCCTCGTTCATGATGACGTCGAAGGCGGAAATGCGGTCTGTGGTAACGATGAGGAGCGTTTCTCCCAGGTCATAGATGTCGCGCACTTTGCCCCGTGCGGCCAGTTTCAGGTCGGGGAAGTCTGTTGTAAGAACCAGTTTGCTCATGGCTTTCTCCTTATAAATAAAAAATGTTCTACGTTCTATGTTCTAAGTTGTAATCGAACCTCGAACGTAGAACGTAGAACGTAGAACGGCCCTTAGTCGGCAGTTATGGCCGGGTTGATAACAATCTTTGCCTTGCTCTTCAGCTCTTTCAGCCAGTTGTCCACGATCTCCTGCTGCTTTTTGGGGAGGAGGGCCTGTTTGAGCTGCTCCTTGCTCTTCTGGAAATCGGCTGTGTTGGCTTCGGTGCGTTGCTTGAGTTTCACGGCATACCAGCTGTTGCCAATCTTGAACGGTGTCTTTGCTGCCGGCGCGGCCGTGGTCAGGGTGAAGGCTGCTTCCATCAGGTCCGCCGAGGTGCCGATTCGGGGAACGGCGCCCGTGGGGGCATAGCCGAAGCTGCCGGTCTCCTGAAGTTTCATGGCGCTACCTTTCGTCAACTGTGCCAGCGCTTCTTCAGCCTTTTTCTTCGCCAGTTCCCGGGCTTTTTCTTCTATAACCTTCTGGCTGACCTGGGGTTTGATCTGCGCCAGTGGCGGTACGGCAGCCGGAACCTTTTCTTTCACCTTGATGAGGTAGATCCCCTTGCTTGTTTCAACCGGTCCTCCCAGTTCACCCTGCTTGAGGAATAAGGCCTTTTTGATCACGTCCGCTTCGCCTGCAAGGACGGTTGCCGGCGCCTTTTCCGTGAAGAGCGGCGTTTCGAGGACTTTTACTCCGAGGGAAGCTGCTGCGGCGTTGATGTCGCTGCTTTTCAGGTTCTTGTTGACCGCGTCGGCAACCTTTTCATAGGCTTCCCTGGTGCTTTTCAGCTTCAGTGCGTCTGCCTTGGCCTGCTCCTTTACTTCGGCAAATGGAAGAATTCCCCCTTTGCCCTGATAGCGGTCGATGTTTTTCTGATAGTAAGTCTGCGCTTCCTCATCGCTCACGGTCAGCTTTGCCGCAAACTGTGCGGGATCGAGTACGGCGTAGGCGATGCTCAGCTGTTCCGGGGTCTTGAACTCTTCCTGGTGCCCCTGGAGGTAGCTGTTCAGGTCCTGATCGGTGACCTTGACTTCACCCTTGACCTCTGCGGGAGAGAATGCGATGAACGAGAGGTCGATCTTGTCGTTCTGTTTCTTGAAGGCCTGGAGCAGGTCCTGATCGCTTACGGTGGCGCGCTCCTTGATTTTTTCACGGGTCTTTTTCACGAGCATGTCTTCTTCCATGCTCTCCTCAAAATTCTGCGGGGTTATGCGGTTTGCCTTCAACATCTGGGTGTACTGGTCGAAATTGAAGACGCCGTCTTTCTGGAAGGCCGGCATTTTAGCTATTTCTGCGGAAATTTCGTCCCGGTTGACATCGATCCCCAGCCGTTTGGCTTCCTTGAGGATCAATGCGTTGTCGATAAGCGAGTCGAGGGCCGTTTTCTTGATCCCCAGCTGTTTCTCCATCTCCGGCGTCATGGAACGGCCATAAATCTGTTCGTAAATCCCCTTCATGCGGTAATAATTCTTTTGATACTCATCGAACGAGATCTTGGTGCCGTTGACTTTAGCGGCAAAGTCGCCGCTGTCGGTTTTGTCGCCTCTTCCCCAGACCAGGAAGATGGTGCCGATGAAGGAAAAGACGATGACGCAGAAAACAATCTTGATGAGGACCGATTGTTTATATTTTCTCATTATGCCAAGCATTGCGGTTCGACTCCTTTTTGACGGGAAATTTGGCAGAAAGCCCATGTGCGGCGGTCACGAATACTAATATAATTTAATCGCAAAAGCAACAGGAGAATGGCGGTAAATACGACGAAAGATTATCGAAAATAGTACTTTTCTTTCTTGCAAGAGCATGGGGATTTTGTTATTGTTCGATACTTTGTAGGAGTTCAGTTAACGTAACGGGTTACAAAGGAGTTTGCAATGCTTAAGATTTTTGATGCCCTGTTCGGCATGTTTTCCAACGACCTTGCCATAGACCTCGGCACTGCCAACACCCTGGTCTATTTGAAGGGTAAGGGAATAGTAGTTCGTGAGCCGTCCGTTGTTGCCGTGCAGAAGATGAACAATGGCCAGCAGAAGGTCCTTGCCGTCGGTATGGAGGCAAAGAAGATGCTTGGCCGCACTCCGGGCAGCATCACTGCCATCCGTCCCATGAAGGACGGCGTTATCGCCGATTTCGACATAACCGAAGAAATGCTCCGTTATTTCATTCATAAGGTACACAATCGCAAGACCCTCGTCCGTCCCCGCATCGTCATCTGCGTTCCGTCGGGCATCACGCAGGTGGAGAAGAGGGCGGTCAAGGAGTCAGCCGAGTCGGCCGGGGCTCGCGAGGTCTACCTCATCGAGGAGCCGATGGCTGCGGCCATCGGGGCAGGCCTGCCGATAACCGAGGCGAGCGGCAACATGATCGTCGATATCGGCGGCGGCACCACCGAGGTTGCGGTAATCTCCCTGGCCGGTATTGTCTATACCAAATCGGTACGGGTTGGCGGCGATAAAATGGACGAGGCGATCGTTCAGTACATCAAGCGCAAGTACAACCTTCTCATCGGTGACCGGATGGCCGAGATCATCAAGATAGATATCGGCGAAGCCTATGCCGGTGGCGATGTGCGCACCATGGATGTGAAGGGTCGTGACCTGGTGTCCGGCATACCCAAGACCATCGAGATCAACTCCAACGAAATTCGCGAGGCCCTCTCCGAGCCGGTCAACGCCATAGTCGATGCGGTGCGTATCTGTCTCGAGAGGACCCCGCCCGAACTGGCCGCCGATATCGTCGACAAGGGGATCGTTCTCGCAGGTGGCGGTGCGCTTTTGCGCAACCTGGACAGCCTGCTTCGGGAGGAGACCGGATTGCCGGTAGTGACTGCCGAAGATCCCCTTTCCTGTGTCGTTCTCGGCTCCGGAAAAGTTCTCGACGAACTGGCGCTGTTGCGTAACGTGGCGATAAGCTCATAATGACAAGTCAAGCTGAGGGCAAAGGGTGAAAACGGAAAGTTTTCACCTTTTGCCCTTTGCCATCTACTTAAGCCGTATTTATTTTCCTATGCCCTGCCTTAGTCATTTTCATTCTGAAATTTTACACACACTTATTATCCGCATACCGGAACGGCAATGAATAACCCGGCACTCGACATCATTGTGCCTGTCTGGAACAGGCCGATTGAAACCCGTAACTGCCTCGTGAGCCTTCTCAATTATTCCCCCAATGCCCGCTTCATAATGGTGGACAACGGCAGCGACCGGGAAACGGAAAGACTCTTGCAGGAGTTTGCGGAAGGGCTCGACGACCGGGCGCTCCTTTTGCGCAACGATGTCAACCAGGGAGAGGTAAAGGCCCTGAACAGGGGGCTGGAAAAGGGATCGGCCGAATACCTTGCCGTGGTCAGGAATACCTCTTTGGCGAGCGCCGGGTGGTTGGAGCCGTTGCTGGAGTTTGCGCGGCAGAGGCCGGATGCCGGTCTGATCGTCCCCCGGCTTGTCAACGCTGCGCATGCAAAGAGCGAAGCCCATGGCTCTCAGTCCGGTCCGTATCGTGAAGTGTGCCATGGTTCTTTTGCCGCCATGCTGATAAAAAAAGAACTCTACAACGCAATCGGCGGTTTTGACGAGCAGATGGACGGCGGCCTCTGGTGCCTTAAGGATTATTCCCGCCGGGCCTGCCGGGCCGGCTTTCTTACCTTCAGCGTTTCCGGCGGGACGGTTTATTTCGTCGAGGAGGTGACGCTCGGCTCCGTCGTCAGGCGTGAGGAAATGATGCAGAGGACGATTTCCCAGTTTCGTGAAAGCTGGGGGGGGGCTGCGGCATATTGCATGATTATGCCGAAGGGTGCTGACCTGGCTGTGGTGGGACAAAAGATTGAATTGCTCTTGAAGGGTGCGCGTCAGGGGAATTTTTTCAGCATCGTCGTCCATTCGGCTTTGTACAAGGAGATGGTTAAGGCCGGCTACGTATCTCTCCATGAAAATATTCGCATAGAGCCGCTGCCGCTGTTTTGCACAGCCGCCAGGGCGCGTAAGATACTGGCCCGCATTGTGTCGGAACGGCCGGATACGGTGGTGGTTGCCGGCATCGACGGCATAACTTTTGCCGGCGTGGAGAGTCCGTTGACCTTTGCGGAATTTGAAGACAGGATCAGGAGGTTGCAATGATAGATGAGATCAAGGCTCAGCTCGATTCCCATCAAAAGGTGATGGAATCGGTTAAGGGGGAACTCGCACCGAAGATCGCCGCTGTCGCCGATCTTCTCGTCGATGCTCTGGGGAACGGGAAGAAGCTGCTGGTGATGGGGAATGGCGGCTCGGCGGCCGATGCCCAGCATTTTGCCGCGGAGATCGTCGGCCGTTTCAAGATGGAGCGTCGCGGCCTGCCTGCCATTGCCCTGACGACCGACACCTCCATACTTACTGCCATCGGTAATGATTACGGATTCGAGCAGATATTCAGACGCCAGATCGAAGCCTTAGCCTGCGAGGGGGACGTGGTGGTCGGAATTTCCACGAGCGGCACCTCGAAGAACGTCCATGGCGCCCTCCTGCTCGCCGACCAAGTCGGCTGCCGTACCATCGGCCTGCTCGGGAAGGATGGCGGCACCATCAGGGAGATCGTCGACGTGGATCTTACCGTTTCCTGTGACGATACGCCGCGGGTGCAGGAGGGGCATATCACCATCATCCATATCATCTGCGATCTGCTGGAAAAGCGGCTGTTTGGGTGAAGCGGTCGGTGGTCGGCGGTCGGCGGTCGGTGGGAGAAAAGCGGTTGATGGTCGGCGGTCGGCGGTCGTTGGGAGAAAAGCGGTTGATGGTCGGCGGTCGGCGGGCGGTGGGAGAAAAGCGGTTGATGGTCGGCGGTCGGCGGTCGGCGGGCGATGGGAGAAAAGCGGTTGATGGTCGGTGGTCGGTGGTTGAACCTGGAACTGGGAACGGATATATCGGCATGACAAAACTGCGGCGGGCCGTATTTCTTGATCGTGACGGCACCATTAATGTGGAGAAGGAATACCTGCATCGGGTTGAGGAGTTCGAATTCATCCCCGGCGCAGCTGAGGCGATAAGGCTTCTGAACGATGCCGGTTTACTGGTGATCGTGGTGACGAACCAGTCGGGTATTGCCAGGGGGTATTACGACGAGGCCGCACTGGAAGAGATCCATCGCCATATGGAACGCGAACTGTCACGCTTCGGTGCGTCGGTAGACGCATGTTATTTCTGTCCCCACCATCCGCAGCACGGCATCGGCGACTACCGGAAGGAATGCGCCTGCCGCAAACCGTTGCCGGGGATGCTTATCCAGGCGGCTGATGACTGGTCCATCGACCTCTCCGCATCGTTCATCATCGGCGACAAGCTGGCGGATGTGGAGGCCGGGCTCAAGGCGGGGTGTCTGCCGCTTCTGGTGAGGACCGGTTACGGTGCCGGGGAAGAGGCCGCCCTTCCCGAGGGGGTCAAGGCCTACGACGATATCCTGGCCGCGACCCGGGCGATTGTCGATGCATCTGCAGCGTAACCGAGCGAAGTAACGGACTGGTTTTTCAGGAGCGTGGGCATCCTGCCCGTGTTTCGGGCGGGTTTAAGCCCGAATACGGTTTGCATGTAACCAATTCAAGCGATACATCCGCTTGAAACGCAGGCACGATGCCTACGCTCCGGGATATGATGAATAGTTTACTGTCCCATTATCGTTATGGGATTAAGTGTTTGACGATATTCCCTGAGATGTGTTAAAAAATAAAGGTTTATACAGGATAATCACCGAAAGGGCGCCAATGAACAAAGGTATCAAAAAAGGCATATTGCTCGCCGGCGGAGCGGGAAGCAGGCTTTACCCGTTGACCCTTGTGGCCAGCAAGCAGCTTCAACCGGTCTACGATAAGCCGATGATCTACTATCCCCTTGCCACGCTGATGATGGCCGGGATCGACGACATTCTCATCATCTCCACGCCACACGACACACCGCGCTTCGAGGCGCTCCTCGGTGACGGCTCACGGTGGGGCATCCGTCTCACCTACAAGGTGCAGCCCGAGCCGAAGGGGATTGCCCAGGCCTTCCTGGTGGGAGAGGATTTTGTCGGTAATGACCCTGTCTGCCTTATCCTCGGCGACAACATCTTTTACGGCAAGATGGGGCTGGACCGGTCGGTCGCCGAGTTCGAGGGTGGGGCGAAGATCTTTGGTTATTATGTGCAGGACCCGGAACGTTACGGCGTAGTCGAGTTCGACGGCCAGGGAAACGCCGTCAGCATCGAGGAAAAGCCGAACAAGCCAAAGACCAACTTTGCTGTGCCGGGTCTTTATCTCTATGACGGCAAGGTAGTCGATATTGCGAAGAATATGAAGCCTTCTCCCCGCGGGGAGCTGGAAATAACGGACATCAACCTGGAATACCTCCGCCGTGGCGAACTGAAGGTGGAGAAACTGGGGCGGGGAATAGCCTGGCTCGATACCGGCACCCACCAGAGTCTTCTGGAAGCGAGTCACTTCATCGGCACACTGGAGGCGCGGCAGGGGTTGAAGATCGCCTGCCTTGAGGAGGTTGCCCTGCGTATGGGATTTCTCGACTGCAAGGGTATGGCGGCTGCGATCGAGGACACCCCAAATTCCAGTTATCGCGACTACCTTGTGCGCGTCTACAACGAGAGCGAACTTTGCGGAGGGAGCAGGAAATCATGAGCAATGCAATGGAATTCAAAAAGGGCAAAATCCACGATGTGATCGTAAAACCCCTCGGCAAATATCTTGACGAGCGCGGCTGGCTTGCCGAGTTGTTTCGAGCCGATGAGCTGGACGCCGGGATCATGCCGGTCATGGCGTATATCTCCATGACCCAGCCTGGTGTAGCCCGCGGTCCCCATGAGCATGTGGAACAGACCGATTATTTCTGCTTCATCGGCCCCTCCAATTTCAAGGTATACCTGTGGGACCGCCGCAAGGACTCTCCCACATACGGCGTGAAACAGGTCGTTTATACCGGGGTGGACCTGCCGATGATGATGGTCGTCCCGCCGGGTGTGGTTCATGCTTACAAGAATGTCGGCATTGACAACGGCATCGTCTTTAACGGCCCCAACAAGCTCTATGCCGGGGAAGGGAAGAAGCTGCCGGTTGACGAGATTCGCCATGAAGAGGCTGTCGGATCGCCGTTTGTGCTGGATTGAACGCGTGATTGTCTACTATTCAATAGGATAAGAGTGTCGGGGGGGACTTATGTCTCCCCTTGACGTTTTCAGAGCGCCGCATGAGAGAACTGTTCAGCAAATACAAGATTCATCTGTTCACGGGGATATTTCTCTTTGTCGCCCTTATCTTCTATTCGTTCAACCTGAAGAATAAGGAGCATGCCAACCCCTTTGAACGGACAGTGATGAATGTTATGGCGCCCATATTGAGAATAGGCGCTGCGGGCAACGGTTTTGTCTCCGTAGTCTGGTCCGATTACCTGGACCTGGTTAATGTGCGCAAGGAAAACAAGGAACTGCGACAGAGCATAAAGATACTGAATACGCGCCAGATGGAGAATCGTGAGGCGCTGATCGCCAATGAACGGCTGAAGAGGTTGCTGGAATTGAAGACCTCCCTGCAAACCCCCGCTTTGGCCGCTTCCGTAATCGGCGAAGATGGTTCGCCCTGGTTCAAGACACTCGTTATCGACCGGGGCGAGGCAGACGGTCTTTCTGAAGGGATGCCTGTTGTTGCAGTAGACGGGGTCGTTGGCAGGTTGATCAAGGTGGCGGCCAATAGTTCGCGAGTGCTTCTGCTCACGGACCATGCCAGTGCCGTAGCAGCTGTCGTTCAGCGCTCCAGAGCCAGAGGGGTGGTGAAGGGTACGGGGGGCGGCCGCTGTTCCCTGGAATTCGCCCTCCGTGATGAAGACGTGAAGGTTGGTGATGTCGTCATCAGCTCGGGCATTGGCGGCGTGTTTCCCAAGGGTCTGAATGTCGGCGAGGTGACGATGGTGAAAAAGGGGACGTACGGGATATTTCAGACCGTCGAGGTGCGTCCGACCGTTAACATAGCCAGGCTTGAAGAGGTGCTGGTGCTTCTCCAGCAGAAACATGATTAGATTTGTAAAGATCTTTTTTATCATCATTGCCGCTGTGCTGGCTCAGGTAACGCTCTTATCGCCCTATTTGATCGACCCTTTCCAGCCTAACCTGCTGATTATCATCGTCGTTTATCTGGGGCTCCGTTCAGCCGCCCGCTTTCGCGGCCTGGCCGCTTATTCCCTGGGGCTCCTCCATGACTGTTTCAGCGGTCTCTACCTGGGGCTTAGCGGTTTTTCATACCTCTTTATCTATCTCCTCATCGACAAAACTTCGGACCGTCTCTATACCGACAGCCGCTACCTGATGATCCTCGTGGTTTTTCTTGCCTCCGTAATCTGCGGTCTGCTGGATCTGCTGCTGCTGCTGATCTTTTCGGCTGCAAATGGTATCTACACTACCCTGTTGCCGTCACTCCTTCCCCAGGCGCTCGTTAATGCCCTCATCGCCTCCCTGATCTTCACTTTTCCGGTTTCCGTCGCTCAGGAGGAAAACCGATGAAGGATCAGCAATACATCCGGGAAAACGGGGAGCCCAAAAGACGTATTTTCGGCCTTTCCATTACGGCAGCTGCCATGTTTTTCCTGCTCCTGACCAGGCTCTGGTACCTGCAGATCCTTGAGTCCGAAAACCTTCTCGATCAATCGGAGAACAACCGGCTGCGGTTCGTTCCGGTCGCCGCCCCGCGGGGAGCGATCCTCGACCGTAACGGCAAGGTAATCGTGAGCAACTCACCTTCGTTCAGCGTAGCGGTAATACCGCAGGATGTGAAGGACAAGGATGCGCTCATTGACAGCCTGTCCAGGTATCTCAACCTGGATCGGGCCGAGTTGCTGGGAAAATGGCAGAAGGGGAAGGGGCGGGCAAAATATTACCCCATTATCGTTGCGTCGGGGATTACCCGCGACCAACTGGAGTTTCTCGAAGAGAACCGGCTGCGACTTGCCGGTGTCGATATCGAGATGAAGCCGGTCAGGGAGTATGCCAACGGCATGCTTGCGGCGCACCTGCTTGGTTATCTGGGCGAGATAAGCGAGTCGGAGATGGATATCGAGCAGTTCAGGGAATACAACGCCGGTGACTATGTGGGCAAAAGCGGCATTGAGCGGAGCTGGGAGATGGAACTGCACGGCGCCGACGGCGGACGGCAGATCGAGGTGGACGCCAGGGGGAGGTTTTTACGGACCGTCACCGAAACAAACCCGACTATCGGCAACAGCCTGGTCTTGACCATCGATTCCGATCTGCAGAAGCAGACGGAACAGGCCTTTGGCGATAAGGCCGGCGCCGCCGTGGTAATGGATGTCAATAGCGGTGAAATTCTCGCCTTTTCCAGCAATCCCGGTTTTGACCCGTCGCTCTTCACCGGACGGATGTCACCGGAACAATGGAAATCATACCTTGAGGATAAACGGCATCCGCTGGAGAACAAGGCGCTCAAAGGCCAGTACCCTCCCGGTTCGACCTTTAAGGTGATCACTGCCTTGGCCGGCCTCGAAGAGGGACTTATCGACGAGAACACCACTGTCGATTGCGGCGGCTCTTACAAGGTGGGTAACAATACCTTCAAATGCTGGAATAAGAAGGGGCACGGGAGGGTAAACCTGAAACAGGCCCTGAAAGAGTCCTGCGATGTCTACTTCTACCAGCTTGGAGAACGCCTGGGGGTGGACAAGATAGCTGTCTACGCGAAAAAATTCGGCCTAGGGGAACCGTTGGGGATCGGGCTGGATAACGAGAAGGGCGGAATGATTCCCACCGCTGCCTGGAAGGAAAAAAAATACGGTAAAAAGTGGTATCGCGGCGAGACGCTACCCGTTGCCATCGGCCAGGGGTATGTGCTGACAACCCCCATTCAGCTGGCCTCCATGATAGCCACTGTCGCCAATGAAGGAACGATCTACCGGCCGCAGTTGGTGAAACGGATAATCGATCCCGACGGGAAAGTGGTCAAGGAGTTCAAGCCCCGGGTAATCGCCAGGATCGGCATGAAGCCCGCCAGTTACAGGGCGATTAAGGACGGCCTCTTGGCCGTTGTCAACGAGTCCCGCGGCACAGGGGGCATGGCGCGTCTTTACGAGGTCAAGGTTGCAGGAAAAACCGGCACGTCCCAGGTGGTCAAATTGCGTGACAATCAGGGGAATGTTCCTTACCAGTTCCGGGATCATGCCCTTTTTGTCGGATTTGCCCCCTATGACAAGCCGGAAGTGGCAGTAGGCGTGATCGTCGAACATGGCGAGCACGGCGGCGGAGCTGCGGCTCCTATTGCCGGCCGTATCCTGCGGGCATATTTTGAAGGTAAGGGAATAATCAGGAAACCGGTCAAGAAAGAAGATGCGGTTGATGCGGCCGAGGTGGCTCCTGAAGCGGGCAAGGAAGAACAAAAAACCGTGAATAGTGAAGAGTAATCTAGAGGTTCCACATGTTTGACAGAAGGTTGTTTACAAATTTTGACTGGACGCTGTTGGGGTTGGTGCTGCTGATTTCCGCCATCGGCGTGCTGAATATCTATAGTGCAACGGCCTCCTACATGCAGGTCGGCACCACTTATTTCGTCAAGCAGATTTACTGGATAGTTGCCGGCGTGCTCCTCTGCGTCGTGGCTTGCAGCCTTGATTATCACCTCCTGGAGGATATCGCCTACTGGGTCTATGGTGGGGTGGTGCTGCTCCTGGTGCTGGTCCTTCTGGCCGGGAAGACATCCATGGGAGCTACCCGCTGGCTGCATCTGGGCTTTTTCAACATCCAGCCGTCGGAGCCGATGAAGATCGTCATCATCATAACCTTTGCCAGATTTTTCAACCGATACCCGGTTTTTAACGGACTCACCCTGAAAAACCTCTTTTATCCGTTGCTCATCCTCGGCGCTCCGGCACTTCTCATCATGAAGCAACCAGACCTGGGGACAGCCATACTGGTTTCGCTGATTGCCTGTTCCATGCTCATGTATGTAAGGGTGAGGTGGACGGCAATCGTAGCCGTGATCCTTGCAGCTCTGCCGATTATCTATGGCGGCTGGCATTATTATCTGCGCGATTATCAGAAAAATAGAATCATCAACTTTATCGACCCGGAGCAGGACCCCTTGGGGAGCGGTTATCACATTATCCAAAGCAAGATAGCCGTCGGCTCAGGTGGAATCATAGGCAAAGGTTTCCTGCACGGTACCCAGAGTCAGCTGCGTTTCCTTCCCGAACAGCACACTGATTTCGCTTTTTCGGTTTTTTCCGAGGAGTGGGGATTTGTCGGTTGCCTGGTGATGCTGATCCTCTACCTTTTTCTCGTACTGTGGGGGTTGCAAATTGCCCTGAGGTGCAACGACAGCTTCGGCAGTATGCTGGCTGTGGGGGTTACCGCCATGCTCTTCTGGCACATCGTCATCAACATGGGGATGGTGATCGGCCTCTTCCCGGTGGTAGGCGTACCGTTGCCGTTCTTTTCCTACGGCGGGACCTCCATGGTCACCTCCATGGTCGGAGTGGGGATACTGCTCAACATAAGCATGCGCCGGTTCATGTTCTGATGATGGGGTAGATAAGGTATGAAAATCACCTTGCTGGAACCATATTTTACCGGCTCCCATGCGTCATGGGCCAGGGAATATGCCGGTTGCAGCCGCCACCAGATTGAGATCCTGAGCCTTCCCGGCCGACACTGGAAATGGCGGATGCATGGCGGTGCCGTGACCCTGGCGCGCAAATTTATTGATTCTTCGTTTCACCCCGACCTGCTGCTGGCCACCGATATGCTCGACCTGACGACGTTTCTGACCCTGACACGGGGCAAGTCGGCACAGTGTAAAACCGCACTCTATTTTCACGAAAATCAGCTTACCTATCCCTGGTCACCTGAAGACCGCGACCAGGCGTTGAATAGGGACGCGCACTACGCATTCATCAACTATGCAAGCGCTCTGGCCGCAGATGCGGTGCTGTTCAACTCATCCTATCATTTCCATTCCTTCATCGATGAGCTCCCCCGTTTCCTTAAATCGTTTCCGGACAAAAATGAACTCGGCACAGTGGAAATGATCCGGCAAAAATGCCGGGTTCTCCACCTGGGGATGGATTTGCGCAGGTTCGATCCGTATCGTCCGGCAAAAATTGAAAGGGGCGACGGAAGGCCGCCCCTTATTTTGTGGAACCATCGATGGGAATACGACAAGAACCCGGAGGAGTTTTTTGCTGTCCTCGAACGGTCAGCCGCCGCCGGCCTGGATTTTCAGGTGGCAATCCTCGGTGAGAGTTTCTCTGATGCCCCGGCGATTTTTCGTGAGGTGAGGGAGCGAATGGGAAACAGGGTTGTCCGGTTCGGGTTCGTGAAAAGCTTTGCCGACTATGCCGAATGGCTGTGGCTGGCCGATATTCTTCCGGTCACATCGCGACATGATTTTTTCGGCGCCAGTGTCGTGCAGGCGATATATTGCAATTGTTACCCCTTGCTGCCCAAGCGGCTCGCCTATCCTGAGCATATACCGAATGAACACCATTCCCGTTTTTTTTACGAAGATACTGCTGATCTCGGGGTGAAACTGGAGGGATTGCTGCGCAATTGTGGAGAAGCGAGTCGGCAACCGCTGACAGGCTTTGTTGACCGCTATGACTGGCAAAGGATGGCGCCCGAGTACGACGACTTCTTCGAGCGGCTGGTATCGGACGGCACTAACAGTAGAGGGGACTCCGTGGCGTAAACAGAGTCAGTAAAGGTTTGGCAGGAAAGAAACGCCGGGGTGTTTATCCCGGCGTTTCTTATTAAGCTGCTTTCTTGTTCAACAGCGTAATGGCGCCGAAGTGATTGATCCAGACAGCACCGCACGAGGTGCATTCGAGGATATCTTTGGCGTATCCGTCAGAATGCATGTCGATCTCGATACTGTTGCTGCTTTTGCAGTGGGGGCAATTCATTGTTGTTCTCTCCTTTGTCGTTACCTTCGTTTTAAAATATAAATTATCGAAAGTATATCCGCAAGGAGAATATTTTAAAAAAACTAAATAAAACAGTAGTTTACGGTTTGTTGTTGCAGTGTGGAATAGGTCGGTATTTTAGAACAGCTGATAGACTATATTAGGCAATAACATGATGTTAAGGTGTAAGCAGTTATTATCATTGAATAAATCCGAAATAAAACAAAATTATGGATATTGTCGCAATCGATACGTTGCAAATGCAAAAGAAATGTTACAAACAGGAAAATAATTTATTGTCTTATTTTTAAACTCTGGTTTGGACATGTTTAACTGACTGCATTGATGTTTAATCTCCGGTGAATCCTGGAGAATAAGCATGCATCGATCTCTGGTCAAACGGGGTAGGGATGATATAGTTGGAATAATTTAAGAAAGTCGGCGTAATGATGCCTTAATGAAGGTGTTGTTGTGGCGTCATTTTTCTACTGAAAATTCTGGCGCCGATGTTCTGTTAATGCTACTATAATGATTCTGTAATGTAATGGTTTGTTGCGGAAACGTTTGATCTGCTGATGGTTTATTGTTGGGTACGTGGTAGGATGGGCGACAAAGGGCACGCTTCAGTTTTTTCCGTTTTGTTTTACGCGACAGGAGGAGACCATGAAAGAAGCGATGTTTTATGAAAAAGTAGGGGATGAAAAGGTTCGCTGCGGTCTTTGCCGTTTCCGCTGCCTGATTTCTGCCGGCCGGCGGGGCATCTGCATGGTGCGGGAGAACAGAGCCGGAACTCTCTACACTCTCGTCTACGGCAAGGCCATTGCCGAACATGTGGACCCCATCGAGAAGAAACCGCTTTTCCATGTTCTTCCAGGCAGCAGATCATATTCCATTGCTACTGTCGGCTGCAATTTCCGCTGTCTCCATTGTCAGAATTACGCAATATCCCAGTCAAGCGCAGGGGTGATGGATATAAGCGGGATTGACCTGGCTCCGGCTGATATCGTGGCAAAGGCGCTGGCAACCGGCTGCACGTCGATTGCCTACACCTATACGGAGCCGACCATATTCTATGAATACGCCTACGACACTGCCGTTCTCGCCCGTGCAGCAGGCCTGAAGAACATTTTTGTAACCAACGGCTATATTACACCTGAAGCGCTTGCCCATATCCGACCCTATCTGGATGCGGCAAATATCGACCTTAAGGGTTATTCCGACCGGTTCTATCGTGAGGTGGTTCATGCCATGCTCCATGAGGTGCTCGAATCCATCGTCGAATATAAAAGACAGGGTATCTGGATCGAACTGACCACCCTGGTCATTCCGAACTGGAACGATTCCGATGAGGATTTGCGGGGCATTGCCCGTTTCATTGCCGAAAAGGTCGGCGTTGAGGTTCCGTGGCACGTGACCCAGTTCTATCCTACTTATAAATTGCTGGACCAGCCGCGAACTCCCGTAGCGACCCTGCGCCGTGCCCGGCAGATAGGGCTTGATGCCGGCCTGCGCTATGTTTACGAAGGGAATGTCCCCGGTGAAGGTGGAGAAAGCACTTATTGTCCGGGATGCGGCGAACTACTTATCCGTCGCTTTGGTTTTTCCATCGATTCAAACCTGCTTCAAGACGGGAAATGCCCGCAATGCGCTTTCGTCGTGGACGGCATCTGGACGTAGAGCAACTGCTTGTTCTGATTAATAAACCTGCAATACTTGAATCCGGGGACGGGAACACTACAGTGGGAAATGACTCCAAAAATAACAAAAAACACCCCGAACGCATAATACTGGTTGCGGTCACGCTGGTGCTGATGTTCTGGGTGGCCGATTCGATGATGGATGCCCTTATTTATGGAGAAGGAACCATTTATCAGCAGCTGTTCTCTCCCGACTCACGTGAAATCGGCTTTCGTTGGCTGACAAGCATGGTGTTTTTCGCGTTTGCGCTCTACACCATGCATATCGTAAATAAGCGAAAAGAGCTGGAAAAGGCGCTGCAGGCGGCGATTCAAAGGGCCGAGGACGAGACTGAGAAGACCATTGCGATTGTTTCGGCCATGGGAGACGGGATCAGTATCCAGGATACGGATTTTAAAATCCTCTTCCAAAACGAGGCGCACAAAAGATTGGTTGGCGATCATGTCGGTGAGTACTGCTATTCCGCCTATAACAAGAAGGACCAGCCTTGCGAGGGATGTCACCTGCTCCAGTCGTTCCAGGACGGCGAGATCCATCGACGTGAGACGAGCGGGGCAAGTTTACAAGAGGCGACGCACGTGGAGATCATATCGTCGCCTCTGCGTGACAAGACGGGGAAGATTATCGCCGGCATCGAGGTGGTGCGGGATATTTCGCAGCGCAAACAGGCGGAAGCTGCCCTCGAACGGCAGGCGAACCTTTTGCAACGGCTTATAGATACCATACCCAGCCCCATATTCTACAAGGATACGCAGGGTGTTTTTCTCGGCTGCAATACGGCATTCGAGCATTGCAGCGGCATGACAAAGGAGAAAGTCATCGGCAAGACGGTATTCGATTTGTTCCCGGATGAAATTGCCGTCATGTACGATAAAATGGACCGGGAGCTGTTCGCCAATCCCGGCGTCCAGGTTTATGAATCCTTTGTTCCCTGCGTTGACAACTGCTCGCGGGATGTGATCTTCAACAAGGCTACGTATACCGATAGCGACGGTATATTGGCCGGACTAATCGGGATTGTCATCGATATTACCGAGCGCAAGCAGGCGGAATACGAAATCAGAAAGCTCAATGCGGATTTGTCTGCGCATGCTGCCGAGCTTGACGCTGCAAACAAGGAACTGGAGGCGTTCAGCTATTCGGCTTCCCATGATTTGCGCACACCGTTGACGCGCATATACAGCTCCAGCCAGGCACTGATCGAGGGGTATTCCCATACACTGGATGAGAACGGCAGATATTTTGTCAGGACCATTTACGAGGCGTGCGAACAGATGGAAGAGCTGGTAGAAGCCTTGCTGGCTTTGTCCAGGGTGACGCGTAGCGAAATGCAGTGTGAGGAAGTCGATATCAGCCTGATTGTGCGGGAGATTGCCGCCGGCCTTCAACAAGCTGAGCCGGAGCGCCGGGTTGACTTCGACATTGCTCCGAATTTGACGGCTTATGGTGATCCCCAGTTGCTGATGCTGGCGTTGGAAAACCTGCTGGGCAACGCCTGGAAATATACCAAAAAGTGTGACGAAGCAAGGGTCGAATTCGGCGTGGCCGAAGAAGAAGGCGAAACCGTTTATTTTATCCGCGATAACGGCGCGGGCTTTGACATGAATAAGGCCGCCAACCTTTTTCAACCTTTCCAAAGGCTCCATAAGACCAATGATTTCCCAGGTACAGGTGTCGGCCTGGCAACGGTGCAGCGTATCATCCAGCGCCATGGCGGGAGAGTCTGGGGAAAAGGTGAACCGGACAAGGGAGCGACCTTTTATTTTACCCTCAAGTAGCTTTGTCCGGAGAGCTTTTCCTCTTACCGACTAATGTATTTCTGCACGCTTGCCCCCCCTTCGCAAATCATGCTATAAAGAGACATTCGATCTGAAAAACAGCACTTCTGCCACAGATGCACGAAGACACGGAGAAAATCACAGAGAAAATCGTATCAACAGCGAATACTAAACGGGTTCAAGGGAATCTCGATAAAATTCGGAACTTTTTAGATTTATAGAATAATATTTCTCCGTGTCTCTGTGACTCTGTGGCAAAAACGGCTTTTCCCAGTTAAATATCCCAAACTTCTGAGGTTCCCCTTGAAGGTTTCAATCCTGCGCCGTTTCTGGGTTACTTTTTCCGCCTACGTCATCGGTTTTTATGCCTCGACAATCAACCGGTTCCGCATCAAGGGGAGTGATAACATCCCTTCTTCCGGTGCGGTCTTGCTTGTATCCAACCACATCTCCGCCTATGAAACCATTTTCCTCCCCTGGGCGGTCATTCGACAACATCCCATGCAGATGCTCTGGGCGCCGGCCAAGGAGGAGCTCTTCACCAGTTCTTTCCAGCGCTGGCTTTATTCATCGTGGGGGGCTTTCCCGGTTAAGCGCGGCCGTGATGTGCGGGCGGGAAAGGCCATAAACGATCTGTTGAAAGACCAGAAGGTCATGCTCTTTCCCGAGGGGACCCGCCACAAGGATGGCGTTTTGGGGAAGGGGAACCGTGGTGTCGGCAAGATCATCTACGACACCAGACCTGTCGTGGTCCCGACAGCACTTGTCGGGCTCAATCGCTGGAAATTTCCCGGCTTCGGCCAGGACGCCTGCGTGGTGTTCGGCAAGCCTTTGGATTTTTCCGACCTGTACGAGCTTTCCGATTGCAAGGAGACCCACCAGATGATAGTGGATCGGGTTATGGCGGCAATTGCCGACCTCCTCAAAACTGAAGGGGCCTATATAAATGAAGGTTGAGATTTTTTGTGACGGGGCATGCAGCGGCAACCCCGGCGTAGGCGGGTGGGGGAGCATCCTCCGTTACGGCGATACGGTCAAGGAACTATCCGGGGCCGATGGAGACACCACCAACAACCGGATGGAGATGACCGCCGCCATCGAGGCCCTCGCGTCCCTCAAACGACCTTGCGAGGTGGTCCTGACCACCGATTCCCAGTACCTGGTAAAAGGGATGACTGAATGGATGTCGGGGTGGATCAGAAAGGGGTGGGTCAACAGCAAAAAGGAGCCGGTCCTCAACCGGGAACTGTGGGAGAGGCTGCTGGTGCTGTCGAAGATCCATAAGATCCGCTGGGCCTGGGTGCGAGGTCACAACGGCCATCCGGAGAACGAGCGGTGCGACGAGTTGGCCAGGGGAGCGATAGAGGTGTTTAGAGGCCGTAAGTCGTGAGTAGTGAGTAGTGAGTAGTTCAACCTTACTTCTTACGACTTACGACTCACGATTTACGACTCACGACTCACGATTTACGACTCACGGACTTTATGAACTATTTCATCATCGAAGTCTCCGAGCAGGAGATCAAGCGGGAGCGGGAGAAGGCCCGCGAATTGCGCAAATCCCAGTGGTGGAAGAGCCGTCTGGCCAAAGGTGTCTGTCATTACTGTGGCGGCACATTTCCTCCTGATGAGCTTTCCATGGACCACATCGTCCCCATCATCCGCGGCGGCAAGAGTAGCCGGGGGAACGTGGCGCCGGCCTGCAAGGAGTGCAACAACCGGAAAAAGCACATGCTTCCCATCGAGTGGGATGAGTACTTGAATGCCGTGAGGAGTGAGGAGTGAGGAGTGAGGAGTGAGGAGTGAGGAGTTTTTGCATGGATGATACGATAAATTACGAGGATACGGGTGAAAAACGGATATAAAGTTGTAATCTATGACTGCGACGGGGTGATGTTCGATTCCTTTGAGGCGAACTTCGCCTTTTACGAGCGGATTCTGTCCCGGTTCGACAAGCTCCCCCTGGACCGTAATGATGCAGAGACCATGCGGGTGCTTCACACCTACGCCAATGTCGACGTGATGGCCTATCTTTTTGCCGGTGACGACCGGCGAGTAGAGGCCCAGGCCTTTGCCGGGACCATCGACTACCGGGAACTGGTCCCCTTCATGCTTATGGAGGAAGGGTTCCGCGAGACCCTCAATGTGCTTCAGCCGAAGGTGGAGCTGGCGGTCTGCACCAACCGCACCACCTCCATGGACCTGGTGCTGGAGTCCTTTGACCTCAACCGCTATTTTGGCTGCGTCATGACCGCGGCCAGGGTGGAAAACCCCAAGCCGCACCCCGAGCCGCTTTTGAAGGTGCTGGAGCACTACCGGATTGCTCCCGGCGAAGCCTTGTTCGTCGGTGATTCCGATGTTGATCGTCAAGCCGCCGAGGCTGCCGGTGTCCCTTTTATTGCCTACAAAGCCGACATGCCGGCCTTTGCCCGCATCGATCGGCATGATGAAATACTGACCCTTCTTTAGCATTGCGATTGTTGACGTAATCAGGAGGCAGCTTTGGATGAGAAACCGATCGTCGATTTATTGAAAATCAGCCCCGGCCTCAGCATAATCCGCAGGCGACGCTGGTATTTGTGGGGAGTGATTCTCGTTTATCTGCCGGCGATGCAGTTGATTCTCGTAAAGACACAATCGCTCAGGATTACCGGGGCAGCGTTTGTTGCCTGGCTTATCATCCTCTGTATAGCCGTAACCGTGTCAGCCGTAGCCAGGTGTCCCCGGTGCGGAAACTACTTTCACATGAACGGTTTGACCCTTCTCTACTTTCGTAATTGCCTTCATTGCGGACTCCACATCAGAGCGGACAGAAAGAAGTGAACCGCTAAAAAGGAATTGCCGCCGGAAGGGTACTAATGGTATATATGAACTGCACCTGAACCACAGGGATTACCTCTGTGGTTCTTTTATTTTTCTAAAAGGGAGTTTGTCAAAGCCATTTCATGACGAAAAAAGAACGTATCCTTTACCTCATTATCGAAAAACTCTCCGCGGATTTTGCTGTTGTGTTCAACGCTGCAAAAGCAGCCCATGAAGCCTCTATTCATGAGGAAAATATTCCTGACAACAAATATGAGACGTTAAGCCTGGAGGCATCGTACGTCGCCCAAGGGCAGGCGAATCGAGCACAGGAAATCAAGATCGCCCTGGATACGTATAAGAAACTGTCACTGCAACATTTTGCCGAAGATGTTCCGATACGATTGACTGCATTAGTAACGCTGGAGGCCGGGGACGGTACGGAAAAGACGGTGTTTATCGGTCCGGAGGCGGGCGGCTTGAAAGTGGAAGATGGTGGCGTTGAAACCATTGTCATCACGCCGAACTCTCCGCTTGGAGAAGGGCTGATCGGCAAGGTGGCGGGTGACAGTGTGGACGTGGGCAGAGGGAATGCAAAATCTGTATTCGAAATTGTCGAGGTTTGCTGACAAGAAGTAAACAGTCAATTTAAAGAGTCGTAGAGCTCTACTTTTTATTACCCGAGGTTTTTACCATGGCTCAACCCTGGATAATCGTCGACAGTATCAGCACCAAAGAAGGTATCCTCGAACTGCGTCAACGCGGTGAGCGTGACTTTCTCATCACCGTGGGGGGGCTCGTGCTGATGAACAGTTCGGCACACCGTTCCGAGGTGGCCCTCGGCCAACTCGCTTGCGGCCACCTGAAGAGCCAGGCAAGCCCTCGGGTACTGGTCGGCGGCCTGGGGATGGGGTACACGCTCAAGGCTGTCCTCGACTCACTGCCGGACACCGGACGGGTAGTGGTGGCCGAACTGAATCCGGTTGTCGAGAAATGGTGCCGCGGACCTTTGGCAGGCCTTACGGACAGCGCCGTTGCAGATCCCCGGGTGAGCGTAGAGATTGCCGACGTTGCCGACCTGATTCGCAGGTCAAAAGCGGGCGGCGGGGAAGAGGGTTTCGACGCCGTTGTCCTCGACCTCTACAAGGGCCCCCACTACCGCTCTCACAAGCGCGACGACCCGCTCTACGGCAGCAGGGCCATCGAGAATACGCGCGCCGCTCTCAAACCGGACGGAGTCTTCGCTGTGTGGGGAGAAAACTACGACGCCGAATTCGACAAGCGGCTCTGCGCAGCCGGCTTTACGGTGACCAGCGAGCGGCCGGGCCGTGGTGGGCTTAGGCACGTGGTGTTCGTGGCGAGGCTGAATTCGCCGCGTGCGAAGGGGAAGTGAGCCGATCCATCTCCCCCGTTATTCCTGTCCCGATGTCCCGCCCGATTGTGTACGCAATTCCTTGCCTATGACAAACCCCTTGCCGAGAATCTTCCCTAAACCGAAGTAGTTGCGCGTCCCCGGGTCGTAGACGATGGGACGAACCAGCTCCCCATCCGGGAGGCCTTCCGCGTTGAGGATTTCTTCTGCGGCTTTGACATCGACGATTTCGCCGATGAACTGGGTATGAATGCCGATCTCGATTGTATGAATCAGGCGGCATTCCAGAACCAGCGGGAACTCTGCCACATAGGGCGCGTCCACCAGGGTGCTTCCGACCGGGGTGAGTCCGGTGGCGGCGAACTTGTCGGTATCTCTGCCGGAGACTATGCCGACATAGTCGGCTTCTCGCACAAACTGCTCTGACGGCACATTTATGGTGAAGGCTTTGCGCGCCGTAATCGCGTCGTAGGAGTGCCGTGATTTACGCAGGGAGATTGCAACGGCCGGTGGATCAGAGCAGCAGACGCCGCCCCAGGCGATGGTTGCCAGGTTCGGTCGGTTGGTTGCGTCATAGGTTCCCACCAGCCAAGCTGGCGTTGGCGCAGCCAGGGTCTTGGCGCCAAGAGATATTTTCGACATGGGTTTCCTCCTCGGATGAGTGTGATAAATGTTGCTGCCGGGATTATAGCAGAAAAAAATATGAATGATATCAGCTTGTCAAGGCTGACAAGGCATCGACTTGTGTATGGTTGCAAGCAGTTAAAAAATAATACTTAATATGTGCGATTCAATGCCGATAAAACTGTTAGTGTAAAAAAAATTTACAAAGGAGGCGAAAATGTTTTCCAATTTAAAGGTCAAAACAAAAATGATCCTGTTGATTGTCGGTTTTTGCGTTGCGCTCTGCATTGTCGGGGCGGTGGGGTTGATCAACATGCGAGAGTTGAGCGGTTCCATCGGGGACGCAAATACCAGCCTGAAGCATGTGGCAAGGCTTTCCGAAATAGAAAAGAACTTTCTCCATATACGCCTGAATCTTGTCTATATGTTGTCCCTGAGCGATTCGGCAAAATTTCAATTAAAAGTCGAGGATATGAAGAAGAGGATCGATAAAATTAAAGAAGATATTGCTGCGCTGGAAAAATACGACTTGAATGCTAACGAACGTGCTCATCTTAATGAATTTAAAGAGGGGTTTGCACGATATTCGGTTGAAGGATTCAAGCTGGTTGAGATGGCAAGAATGGAAATCGGTTCCGGAAAGAGAGCGGATAGTGAAACCGTCAAGTATGCGACGAACTCTGTTGCCCCTCTTTATGAAAAACCGGCCCAGGCGGCTGTTGCACTGGTCGCAGACAATGTAAATGAAGGTGAAACCATGTTCAAAGAAGATATGGCGTCATACCACAAGGCCTTCGTTTTCATGGTTGCTTTGATCATCTTGTCCGCAGTCTTGAGTTTTGCGGTGGGCATTATTGTTTCCAATTCGGTCACAAAACCTATTGCCAGGGTTGTCGATATGCTGCGGGATATTGCCCAGGGAGAAGGGGACCTGACTAAACGGATCAAAATTACGGGTAAGGATGAAATCGGCGAATTGGCATCGTGGTTCAATATATTTATCGACAAGCTCCACAGCATTATTTCGCAGGTGACCAACAATACCATCCGGGTGGCTTCAGCTGCCGGTCAATTGTCTTCCACCTCGGAGCAGATGGCTGCCGGTTTTGAGGAGGTGGCGGCCCAGGCAGGAACGGTGGCCACGGCCGGCGAAGAGATGGCGGCAACCTCTACCGAGATAGCGCAGAACTGCAACATGGCAGCGCAGGGCTCACAGCAGGCCAATAAAGCGGCGATGAACGGAGCGAAAGTTGTCGCAGGGACGGTCCAGGTCATGAATCGGATAGCGGGTCGGGTCAGAGATACTGCCAAAACAATTGAGGGCCTCGGCGACAGATCGGACCAGATTGGCGAAATCATCGGCACCATTGAAGACATTGCAGACCAGACCAACCTTTTGGCCCTGAACGCGGCCATAGAAGCGGCGCGTGCCGGTGAACAGGGGCGTGGTTTTGCCGTTGTCGCCGACGAAGTGCGGGCCTTGGCTGAGCGCACGACCAAGGCTACCAGAGAGATAGGAGAAATGATCAATGCAATTCAGAATGAAACCAAAGGGGCAGTCGGCATCATGGAGGAAAGTGTGAAAGAGGTTGAGAATGGAACTTTCGAAGCTGCCAAGTCAGGGCAGGCCTTGCAGGATATCCTCGACCAGATTAACAGCGTTGCCATGCAGGTCAATCAGATCGCCACCGCTGCCGAAGAACAGACAGCCACCACCGCAGAGATCAGCAATAACATCCAGCAAATTACCGGCGTTGTACACGAGACTGCCAAGGGAGCACAGGAATCGGCCCATGCAGCATCGCAACTCTCACACTTGTCCGAGGAACTGCAAAGTCTGGTCGGGCATTTCAAGCTGGTTGCCTAATGCCCGGACTCGATCCGATTCGCATTCAAACCGGCGTATGAACAGACCTCCGGGAGTTCTGAAATCTCGGAGGTCTCTGCCTGAAATATGCGCCATCCTGATTGCCTGGACGAATTATTCTGCGCTTTAAATTGACCGCATCCCTTCCATAAGTCCTGCCTTGTATCCCATATTTTTTTGCGTCTTGCCTCTCAGTTACTTCAACATCCATGGTGTGAAGTCCCTTGACAACCCGATACAACCTTCTATGCTTTATTTGTTATGTGAAAACATTTTAACTATTTACGGTTAATTGCTTATGTGCAATTCGATCTGAATGGGGAGGAGCCGTATGCGAAGAGTTATTAACATCGATTGCCCCTACTTCAAAAAGCAGGATCAGATCATCTTCTGTCTCACCGAGACCATCAACGTGGCGGATTCGGCAGCGGAAAAGAAGTCATTGGTTCATGAAAATCTCGAGGAAATATCGGTTTTGCTGAACTGTTCCGACTTCTCCGACGACAGCAACAGTTGCCTGAACTGCAAGACGGTGATGACGGAAAGGAAAGAGGCGGGGGAACTGATTCTGAAAGGGTTGGAACTTTCCCATTACAGGGGTTGACCGGTGCGCCGGCTCGTATACATACCGATAATCCATACCGAGGTGGACATGGGGTCCTTATCCGAGGATGTGAGGAATGAGTTCCTCGCCCGGTACGGAAAGAACAAGTGGCTCGAACACTTGCGGCTTATCTCGCAACTCTGGGATACCATCAGAACGCGGCTCCTCGCCATGCCGCTCGACTATGCCGGAACAAAACTCTATCAGGACGGGCTTCCGGTCTGCGGAAAGGAATTGGACATCGTGCAGGAACTGGCCGGCATGGGGAGCCGTAATCATATGCTCCTCATGGAACTGGTGGAGAAAGGTGCGGCCATCATCGGGACAGAGGACCCGAACCTGCTCCTGGAGGAACACCGAAAAATCAAGGCAATAATCGCTGAACCCGGGGCAAGGGGGGGCAAGGGAAGGCTTGACGCATTCAGGAGCAACAGCAACGGACTCTTGGCAAAGAGGGATGAATTCATCGCCAAAAGAATTTCCGATACACTCGAAGAGGGGCAGACGGGAATATTGTTCATAGGAGCCATGCACAAAGTCGAGAAGAGGCTTCCAAAGGATATCAAGGTGATTTATCTGACCTGAATCCAGTCGTGTCCGGTTAAAAAATAGCACTGACTCCAAGCCATAAAAAACCAGCACATTGCACCCTCCCCCAACCCCTCCTTTAGGCCCTTTGGGTCCATCAAGGGAGGGGAGCTTTAAAGTCCCCTCGCCCCTCGTGGACCCAAATTGCGGGCCTAAAGGAGAGGGCTAGGGTGAGGGGGGAAGTGCGGATGCAAAAACTAGCTGGACAGTGCTGACCTGAATCCACTGTCAGCTTCGATATTGTTTCAGTGGTTAAACACATATAGATGGCAGAGGCGAGGTTTGCCTCGCCCGATTGCAAACTTACTGAAATGGAGGAAAAGATGTCCGAGATCAGCCTGAAAGTCACGGAGGCTCTGCCGAAAGATGTGGGGAGAGGGATTGCCCGGATAGATCCCGAGGTCCTCACCAAATTGGAGGTGGAGATAGGGGATGTGGTGGAGATAACCGGCAAAAAGCCCACTGTGGCCAGGGTGATGCCCGTGTTCAGGGACCTTCGGGGAAAGGGGCTGATCCAGGTAGATGGTCTCACAAGGAGTAATGCCGGCACCGCGATCGGCGAGAAGGTCCATATTAAAAAGGTGGGGTGCAAGGCGGCCAACAAGGTGGTCCTGTCGCCGGTCGTCACCGGAATGGCCGGTAGGGACTCAAAATTCGTCGGGCGGCTTCTGGAGGGACTTCCCATAGTTTCTGGCGACCGGGTCAGGGCAACCGTGTTCGGATCGAGGTATCAGGATTTCACGGTTGCAGACACCATCCCCACCGGGGCCGTGGTGATAAATCCGCAGACACTCATAAGGATAGAGGAAAAAGGTGCCAAGCTGACCAAGGCGAGGGTGTCCTACGAGGATATCGGCGGGCTGGGAAAGGGAATACAGAAGGTCCGGGAGATGATAGAGCTTCCCCTGAGGCACCCGCAGATATTTGAAAAGCTCGGGATCGACCCGCCGAAGGGGCTCCTTCTACACGGCCCTCCAGGAACGGGAAAGACACTTATCGCGCGGGCGGTGGCCAACGAGACCAACGCCAGTTTCTACTCCGTCAGCGGACCGGAGATAATCCACAAATTTTACGGCGAGAGCGAGGCCAAGCTCCGGAACCTGTTCGAGGAGGCAAGAAAAAACGCTCCCAGCATCATATTTCTCGACGAGATCGACGCCATCGCTCCGAAAAGGGAGCAGGTCACCGGGGAAGTGGAGAAGAGAGTTGTGGCCCAGCTCCTTGCGCTGATGGACGGCCTGGCGGAAAGGGGGCAGGTCATCGTTATCGGCGCCACGAATATTCCCAACGCCCTTGATCAGGCCCTTCGCAGGCCCGGGCGGTTCGATCGGGAACTGGAGATAGGAATCCCCGACGTCAATGGGAGGATGGAGATCCTCGATATCCATACGAGGGGAATGCCCCTCACGGATGACGTGGACCTTCAGAAGCTTGCCCAGGTAACCCACGGCTTTGTGGGGGCGGACCTGGAGGCCCTCTGTCGGGAAGCGGCCATGAATTCAATCAGGAGGATCATTCCCAAGATAGAGTTTGAGCTTGAGCAGATCCCTTATGAACTCCTTCAGGAGCTGAACGTGACCATGGAGGATTTCATGAGAGCCCAGGGGGAGATAGAGCCGACAGCCATGAGGGAGTTCTTCGTGGATATCCCCAATGTGACATGGGATGAAGTGGGCGGGTTGCAAAATGTGAAAAAAGAGCTCAACGAGGCGGTCGTCTGGCCCCTTGTGCATGCAGACCTTTACGAATTCGCCAAGGTGAAGCCGCCGAAGGGTATCCTTCTCTACGGCCCTCCCGGGACGGGAAAGACTCTCCTGGCCAAGGCTCTCGCCACGGAAAGCAAGGTGAACTTCATTTCCATCAAGGGGCCGGCCCTCATGTCCAAATATGTGGGGGAGTCGGAGCGGTCTATCAGGGAGGTGTTCAAAAGGGCGAGGCAGTCAGCCCCCTGCATACTCTTTTTCGACGAGATGGACGCAATTGCTCCTGCAAGGGGAGGGGGCGGAGATTCCCATGTGTCGGAGCGGGTCATAAGCCAGCTCCTGACCGAGATAGACGGGACCGAAGAGCTGAAGGGGGTCTTCATCCTCGGCGCCACCAACAGAAAGGATATCATAGACCCTGCTCTCCTGAGGCCGGGGCGCATCGATATCCTCGTCGAGATCCCGCCTCCCGGCGAAGATGCCCGCCTGGAGATATTCAAGGTTCATACGAGAGGCAAGCCGCTTCTCAAGAACGTTGACCTGAAGTCCATTTCCGCTGAAACGGAAGGACTGGTCGGCGCCGATATAGAGTTCCTGTGCAGAAAAGCCACCATTATTGCAATCTGCGAGTTCGTAGAGAGAGGCGCAGACGATCCCAAGACGTTGAAAATATCCGCGGCTCATTTCCAGGAGGCGATGAAAGTCTTCATGGAAGGGCGCAGATAAATCTTAAAACTTCTCACCACAAAGAGTCAGCACTGTCCGTATATGGTCTCCCCCCTCACCCTAGCCCTTGTACGATACAAGGGGCGAGGGGGTTTTAAAGCTCCTCTCCCTTGATGGACCCAAAGGGCCTAAAGGAGGGGTCGGGGGAGGGTGTAATGTCTTTTGATTTGATCTGCGTTCTGTTCATGTTTTGGATATCTTTGCGTTCCGGCTTTGCGTGAGTAACTGACGGAAGATTTCAGGGGAGCAACGAGGTGACTGATGAATGAAGTATCCCAGCTGTTCCCGCATGTTTTCGAGGCAATACCCATGGCGGCCCTCCTCCTCGGGAGTGAGTTCCGCATTCAAGCGGCCAACAGCGATTTCATGGATCTCTTTTCAATCGACGAAGAGATTCTGAACAAGCCCTTTTCCGAAATTGTCCCGGACGATACCCTCAAGGGGATGATGGAGGATGTTTTGGGGGGGGAGGTCGGCAGGAGGGAAAGCAGGCTTCGCCTGAACAACGGTATCGACCTGAGAGTCGTGATGAAAAGCGCAACATCCGTTACGCCGGACGGGATCATCGTACTCATGGAAGAGCTGTCGGAAAGGATGTGGCTGGAGGAGAAATTCCTGCAGGCGGAAAAGCTCTTCGCCATGGGACAGTTGGCAACTTGTATCACCCATGAAATCGGGAATCCGCTGGGGATCATGAAATCCACCATGCGATTCCTTAACGACCACCTGGCAAGGATGGGCGGCGATTTGACCATGTACAGCCAGGTGGTCATGGAAAACATCGACAGGATGCACGAGTTGTTGAAAGACATTTCGGAGTTTTCAAGGCCCAGGAAAGAACAGATCGTTTTTCACGACATCTGCGGTAGCCTTTCACAGATCCTGCACTTTGTCGAGAAGGAATGTGAGGGGCACGGCGTGGTGATCGAGGCATCCATCGAGGATAATCTTCCGATAGTATGCTGCAATCCCCATCGCTTGAAACAGGTGTTTCTGAACCTGGTCAAGAACTCAATCGAGGCGATGCCCAACGGAGGAAAGTTTTCCGTAGCGGCAAAGAAAGTTGATCTTGACGGAAAGGACGCGGTTCTTGTGGAGGTTACGGACAGCGGCATCGGGATATCCGAAAAGGATATGAAGACGATTTTCAAACCTTTCCACACTACCAAGTGCAACGGGAATGGTCTTGGTCTCTTCATTGTCAGGAACATCGTCAGAGAGCATAACGGCAGGATTACGGTCACCAGCAAGGAAGGCTTAGGAACAACCGTTTCTATTCTTCTGCCGGCCGATGGGAGAAAAGATGAAAATGCATAGAATTCTTCTGGTTGATGATGAGAAGGATGTGGGAAAGATAGTGTCGAGGCTTCTCGCCGGTGACAATTATGAAATAGAGCAGGTAACAACCGGCAGGGAGGCCATGAAGAGGGTGCTGGAAGAGAGTCTTCCCGACATCATTCTGCTCGACATAAACCTTCCGGATATAGACGGCATGGACATGCTCAGGGATATGAAGGACGCCGTCAGGGGAACCCCTATCGTGATGATGACGGCCTACGGGAGTATCGAAACCGCGGTCCGCTCCATCAAGATGGGTGCAATGGACTTCGTCCAGAAGCCTTTCAACCATTACGACTTCAAAAGATTTATAAACGGGGTGATAAGTGCAAGAAACATTGCCGGCAACGACCATTGCGGCATTGTGGGTTCAAGCCCCCAGATGAAAAAAGTCTTTCGATTGGTGGATAAGTTCGCCCTTTCGGACATTACCATCCTTCTCCAGGGGGAGAGCGGAACCGGGAAGGAATTGTTTGCCAGGGCCATCCACCAGAAAAGCAAGAGACGCAGCGGGCCGTTTGTTCCACTGGACTGCGCCGCCCTCTCGGAGACGCTCATTGAAAGCGAGCTGTTCGGACACGAGAAGGGGGCGTTTACAGGGGCCACCGAAAGGAAGATCGGAAAGTTCGAAAGGGCCCATGGAGGAACGTTGTTCATAGACGAAGTTGAAAACCTCTCGTCTTCCAATCAGGCCAAGCTCTTGAGGGCTGTCGAAGAAAAGCAGATCGAGAGGGTCGGCGGCACCAAGGCAATTAAAGTGGATGTCAGGATAGTCGCGGCAAGTAACATCCCCCTTACGGAGATTATTAACAACGGAGTGTTCAGGAAGGACCTCTTTTACAGGTTCAGCCAGATGACGATAGCGATACCTTCCCTCAGGGATAGGGTAAAGGATGTGGACGTCCTGATCCGTCATTTCCTGGCCGCCTATTCCGAGGAATTCGGCAATGCGGCCAATATCTCCGAGGAAGCCTTGATGCTCCTGAATGCCTATCCATGGCCCGGAAACGTGAGGGAACTCGAAAACGTAGTGAAATCGGCTGTTATCCTTGCGGATGGAGATATCTTGGCGAAACACCTGCCGGAATACATCAGGAAGGGCAGTTTTTCCCTGCCGGAAGATGCTGAGGGTTGTTATTTTCCGGGGATAAAGGTCGAGGAAGAGATAGAGAAGGGGCTGCTGGAGGGCTCTCTTGATCTGAAGGCGTTGATCAAAAAGTGGAGCGACCGGCTCGAAGAGACCGTGATAAGGAATGTAATGGAGAGATCAAATCTTAATATGGTCAGGGTCTCCCGGTTCCTGAACATTGACCCGAAGACGCTCCGTACCAAGATAGGCCAGATCAGGTCTGCCAGAAACAGGAATCCCATAGGCGGGAAGCATTTCCCCGAAAGGGGAGGAGCTTCCTTCCCCTTTCAGGAATAATAGTCTGGAATGAATGGATGTACCATTATTTTTTCGAATGAAAAGCACGATATATCAACTGGTTCAGAGTTTTTTTAGCAATAAATACATTTATGGCATACCTCTTGTAATAGTCTTTTATTAGATATCTCTAAACTTTGAAATAACCGACGACACATGCGGAAAAGATTTGCGTGAGACGGATCGCTCCGTATCGATCGATGGAATAAAGGGTTTAGAGTGTCACGCCAGTTCAAAGAAAGGGGGTGAATATCATGGCAGTTGAGAAAACAAATGCATCTTCCAGTCTCGTCGAGGTAATCGACAGGATACTGGACAAGGGCGTATGTATCGATGCTTGGGCAAGGGTTTCCTTAGTGGGGATCGAGCTTCTCGCTATCGAAGCGAGGGTCGTTGTTGCCTCTGTGGATACTTTCCTTAAGTATGCCGAGGCAGTAGGCCTTACAACCACTGCGACGGCAATGCATGCGTAAGATCCGAAAAATCGACGCGGAGGACATCCTTGAGGCATAAAGGCGCCAACGCCCCTTTATTATAAACAAGTTACTCAAGCATGTCTCCATCTCCATTCACACAAACAGTAGACGCGAAACCGTACAAGGATTATGAGCGGAGTTGGAAATGGAGTTTCAGGAACCTTTGAGAACTATAGGGTTGGAGATCATAAATTCGTACGAAAAGCGGTTAAAGCTTGTCAATACTCTCGTTGTTGAAGCAATGAAACGTGTGAATAACTATTGCAGGGAACAGGATGAGATGAGCAGACGTTTGAAGGAAAATCTCTCGAGGCATGGGGGGATGAGAAAAAAGGACTTTGATGCCCTGATGGAAACCGTCCTGGCCAAGAGGAGAGAAAGAGAGACAAAAACCCGGCAGCAGCTGGAAACCATATGGCAGGAAGAAGGGGAGATGATCCTCATCTTGAAGAAGGTCCTCACCGGGAATTGCAACCCGGTCGATTTTGAAATAATGAAGAGGGATATCCTTTTGCGGCTCAGGGAACGAGAGAAAGAGGTGGCAAAGTCACTGATGAAGTTCCAGCTGGAGCAGGAAGAGTTGATAGCGGCATTGAAAAATCTTTTGTCCAAAGGGGAGGAGGTAAGGATAAAGGACTTGAAATCCGTGGTTAAGACGCTCGGTAACCGTGACAGGGAATCCAGTGACGAGATAGACCGGATACTGGATGAGTTTGACAGGATACGCCGGGAAGTGGCCGCTCAGTGGGAAGGGGTGTTCAGTTTCTATGACAAGACGGCATGGCAGGGTTGAAAAATTCAAAAGAAAGGAGATACCAAAATGGCAAGAGTAGACGGATTCAAGGCACTAGCCCAGGATATTACCGCTTCTTTTGATGAAAGGATGGCTGTTCTAGCATCCATCAAAAAGGATGTCCACGAAATGACCGACGATGTCCACAGGATGCTTGACGATCTTCACAAGGAGCGGGGTGAGATGGCGTCACAGCTCAGGCAGGATCTTTCCAAGGCAAGGTACTCCATGAAGAAAGAGACGAGCAATCTTCTCAAGGGTTTCAAAAAGGAGCACGACGACGCAATTGCCGCATGGGGGCACTTGGGCTCCACTATGCAGGCGAAAAGAGGAGGCGCTGCCAGGAAAAGTGGGAAACAATAAAGTGGTTTCAAGGAGTCATTGAACCGAAGGCGGTCCGTGCCGCAGAATATCGAACCTGACCTCCGCTGCATGGTCACAACCTTTAACGGGCTGTTGAGAAACTGACACCTGATGAATCCTGAACAAGGTGCGGGAGTAACCTGTTTGAGAGGTTCCATGCTGCGTTCAGGACAACATTCAAACTCCGGTGTTTTCCAGCAGCCTGTTAATCATTCAGGCAACAGGATTCCGGAATAAAGGTCCAATCAAGGAGAGAGCCTATGCAGGAAGAAAATGCTGAAGTACTGGCGACCGTTTTGGAGCCCCGTTCTTTGCCGAACTTCGTGGAAACGGACTATGTCCGGGATGTGACGGAGCGGGCTCTTGCCTATATTGCTGCTGGTTTCCCCGTCCACTTCAGGGGGACCTCAGGTACAGGCAAGACCACAATTGCCATGCATGTTGCCAGTAAGCTCGGCAGGCCGCTCGTTATCATGCATGGTGACGAGGAGCATTCCACATCCGACCTGGTGGGTGGGCAGCATGGCTACAGGAAAAAGAAGGTCGTGGACAACTTCATTCATTCAGTCCTGAAGACTGAAGAGAGCATGAACAGCTCCTGGATAGACAGCCGCCTGACCCTGGCTTGCAAAAAAGGGTTCACTCTGATCTATGACGAATTTACCAGGTCCAGGCCCGAAGCCAATAACGTTCTCCTGTCGGTCCTGCAGGAAAAGATGATGGGCCTGCCCACTGCAAGGGGAGGGGAAGGGTATCTCAAGGTGCACCCGGATTTTGTCGCTATCTTTACAAGCAATCCCGAGGAGTATGCGGGAGTCTACAGGAGCCAGGACGCTCTGCGGGACAGGATGGTCACGATAGACATCAGCTATCCTGACAAGGAGACGGAAATGGCTATAACCTCGGCAAAGTCGGGATTGCCCCTGCACGATTCGGAAAAAATTGTGAATATCGTCAGGAGTCTCAGGGATTCCGGGAAATACGAGTTTGCACCCACTGTGAGGGGATGCATCATGATTGCAAAGACCGCTAAGGTAAGAAAGGCCGCGGTCGAAGCGGGGAACAAAATATTCAGGAGTATCTGCACTGATGTACTTGCCTCGGAAACGAGCAGGGTGGGAAGCGATGCCAATATAAAAAAGGTTAAGGAGTTCATAGCTGAACTGGTTGACAGGCACTGTGGGAGTAACCCTGAAGCCGGGGAAATGAATACGGATACGAAACCGTCCCTTAAGGTCGGCCAGAGAATAGCGGTGGGTGACAAGGCAGTCAGCATGCTGTAAAGCTGAAAAAAACGGAGGGTTGCAACGTGAGCATTACAAGTGGATCAATCATAAGAACCGCTCCAAGAACCGCCCCAAGAACGAAAATCCGTTCCGTGCCGAAGGCTTCGGTGAACCGCTACCTTGACCTCTATGTATTGACGCGGAAAAGGACCAAACTGGAATTGGAGTTGCACGCCCTGCTCAAGAGAAAGAAGAGTATAGAGGATGACCTGAAAGATCTCGGAAAAGAAATAATAAATATTGGAAAAACCGTATTGAAGGAAGACGGGAAAAGGAATTCCAAAGAAAATGCTCCGAAGGGGGCAAAGGAAAAATTCAAGACGATGGTTATGGATTATTGAGATAAGACCCCTCATTACAAAGAGGGAATTTTGTATTTTGGAGACCATGGGTGGAAAACAATTATTTATATTGCATCATAGGGACTGATGACGCGAGAAATTTTGGTCCCATGGGGATCGGTGGCCGTGGAGATGTGGTAACCACCATAAATTGCGAGAACATCGCTGCAGTTATCAGTGGGACCCCTGTGATCAAATACACCCTTACCAGAGAAAATCTGCTGGCCCATCAGAAGGTCATCGAAGAGGTCATGAAGGATCATACGGTCCTCCCTGTGAGGTTCTGCACCGTCGCTGAAAGCGTGGAAGATATCCGCAGGGTGTTGAGAAAGAGATATATGGAGTTCAAGGAACTCCTTAGGGATATGGACAACATGGTGGAGCTCGGGGTGAAGTCCCTCTGGAAGGATTTAAACGAGGTATTTCATGAAATCGGAGAAACGGAACCGGAAATAAAGAGACTGAAGGGGAAAATAGCCTCGGTCCCGCCGGATAAGTGTTACGCTGACAGGATCAACCTCGGCCGGATGGTCCAGGCGGCGCTTGTGGCCAGAAAGGAACGGGAAGCGGGATATATCCTCGACAAGTTGAAGCCGATATCCCGCAGAACCAGCGTAAATAAACTCCATGGAGACAACATGAATTTAAATGCGGCTTTCCTTGTAGAACGTGGGCGGATAAGGGAGTTTGACGAGAGAATGACGGAACTCGACGCCGCAAACAAGGATAGGCTCATATTCAAATATGTCGGTCCAATACCGCCTTTCAATTTTGTGAACCTAGTCGTGGAATGGAAATGAGGCGAAGAAGAGGACCAGGGGGTTAACATGGCTGAGAGAAAAAAGAAAGCGGAAAAAGAGGAAGAGGGGGTAGAGATCGATTTCGGTCTGGGCAAAGTCTCTTTTGGAGGGCTCTTCAAGGGGCTTGGAACCCTTATTGACCTTGCCGCCACAGCGGCTGAAAAGGGGGAAGAGATCCGCAAGGAGGGTGAGATAAGGGGAATGCCTAAGGAGGCGAAAGGTGTCTACGGCTTTACGGTGCGGACCATGGGCGGCAAGCCCGTTGTAGAGTCCTTCGGTAACGTCAGGGACACCGCAAAAGGGCCTGTGGTGGAGGAGGTCAGGGAGCCGATGATAGACGTGTTCGATGAGAAGGATCACGTGGTGGTGGTTGCGGAGATGCCCGGTGTGGAAAATGAGCACATCAGCATCGATGTTAAAGGCGATACCCTTTTCCTCAAGGCCGGGAATAAGGACAGGAAATACATGAAAGAGGTTCCCCTGCCAGCGTCTGTCGATGCGGCCACACTCAAATCCTCTTACAAAAACGGCATCCTCGATATCAGAGTTTCAAAAAAGAAGGCCAGGAAGAAGCCCTGAAGGGACAATGATGGCAAAGCATCTTTATTGCGTTGTAAGCCGTGATGGCGGGGATGCGGCGATTTCGGGGGATTGCGCCTATCTCGTGCCGTACCGCGACATCGCCTTGGTAGTAAAGGAATCACCACCCATAAACTACGCATCCCTTCCCAAGGATATCCTTGTCCGGCACCTGGCAAACCACCAGTCGCTGATCGAGGGGATTATGAAGGAGTGTACGGCTGTCCCGATAAAATTCGGGACATCGGCCATGGATGACGGGGAGCTTCTCGAAATACTGGAATCGGGATACCCTTGCTTCAAAAACGCGATCGACAGCATGGCGGGCAAGGTCGAGGTGGATTTGATAGCCTTGTGGAATGATCTGGATTCGACATTGAGGGAACTGGGGGAGAGAGACGAGATTCGACGGTTCAAGGAAGAGATTGCAACTGCATGCCAGGAAGAGCTTAGGAAGGCGGCCATAGAGCTGGGAAAAATGGTCAGGGTGGCCCTGGAGGAGGAGAATGGGAGGGTCGGGAACGAAATTTTGTTCGCTCTTAAGGAGCATCACCTTGAGCAGAGGATCCGTGAGCATTTCGATGACAGGATGCTGCTGAACGTGGCTTTTCTTGTGGAGAGGGAGAAGAAAAACGCGCTGGATGAGCAGATAGAAGGGCTGGATAAGAGGTATTGCGGCAGAATAAACTTCCGGGTCGTAGGCCCGCTTCCTCCTCACAGCTTCAATACCCTGGAAATATGCATAATAGGGGCCGGGGAGATTGAGGAAGCGATGAATATCATCGGCGTGGTCCCTGGAGATGATAAGGACGAGGTCAGGAAGGCATATAGGAAGCAGCTCCGGAAGTATCACCCGGACAATAATTCCGGCGACCCCGATGCGCAGATGATTTTCGAGAAGTTCAGCCGGGCATACAAAATCCTGACGGGCTGCAGCACCCTCGCTTTCGGGAAGGATGCCATAATGGTAAGGATCGTCGAATGATCTTTTTGTTGGATGACATTCTCCTTTCACCCATAAAAGGGCTGGTCTGGGTAGCCGATAAACTCAAGGACATGGCTGAGTCGGAGATGACCGACGACTCCAGGATACATGAGGAACTTCTCGAACTACAGATGCGCTTTGAGCTCGATGAGATGACCGAAGAAGAGTATCTGAGCAAGGAAGCGGAACTGATGGACAGGCTGGAAGAGATCAGGGAGCGTAAAGAGGGATTATGAAAGTCGATTCGTCTGAACAGCCGGAGGCGGCAAAAATGGCGATGTCTATCGGGAATATCATCCAGAAGGCGAGAAGTGAGCTCAGCGTCCTGACCGGCCTGGAGCTTTCATCCACGCTGAAGACCGCGAAGGATGAGATGGGATGGCGAGTGTCGGTCGAGCTGGTGGAAAAGCGCGTCATACCTGATAACATGGATATCCTTGCAACCTATGAGGCCGTACTGGATAATCACGGCAATCTGCTCGAATTCAGCCGCAAAGGGATGCGCAGGCGCGCCGAGACGTTAGTGGAAGAGTAGAGGCATGTGGCTAACTACAAGTTCCTTGATAACCCGGCTCTCCGGCTGATAATGTTCGGCGGAAAGGGGGGGTGCGGAAAAACCACATCCGCTGCTGCTGCGTCCATATACCTGGCGCGGCTCAGGCCCGGGAAAAAGGTGGTTCTCATTTCCCTCGATCCGGCTCATTCTCTGGGCGACTGTTTCGAGAGGAGCGTCGGGGGGGATATCACACGGGTCGATGAGCTTGAGAATCTCTGGCTGCTGGAGATGGACGCTCGCAAGCTCTTCCAGGACTTCAGAAAAAAATACGAAGGGATGATGAAAAAGCTGGCGGAAAGGGGGACCTATTTTGACCGGGAAGACGTCGAAGGGTTCTTTTCCCTGTCGCTGCCGGGGCTTGACGAGGTGATGGCGGTCATTGAAGTGGTCAGGCTTTTGAAGTCCGGCGAATTCGACCTGATTGTCCTCGATACCGCGCCGACCGGCCACACGCTGAGGCTTTTGGCCCTCCCGGCCCAGATGAAGAAATGGATTGCCGTTTTTGACCTGATGCAGGAGAAGCACCGTTTACTCCTGAGACGATTCAAGGGAAGGTACGTGAGGGACGCGACGGATGAGTTCCTGAAGACGATGACGGACGACCTGGACCGAGTGGATTCCCTTCTCAAGGACGGCATGATGACCGAATTTGTCCCGGTGACTATCCCCGAACCGGCGGCGATCGAAGAAACCGGCAGGCTGCTGGCATCCCTGAAGGAGTATAGGATAGCGGTGCGGAGCCTGATCGTCAATCGCGTCGTCGAGGGGGGGGACTGTCCGTTCTGTTCTTCGCGAAGGAAAGGGATCGAAGGGTACCTGGCGGAAATCGGAGAGAGGTTCGCCGACTGCAATCTCGTGTTCGCCCCTCTTATCCACCATGAAATCAACGGATTTGAAAACCTGTGCAAATTTGCGGAGCTTCTCTTTGCGCCGGTAAAAATCGCGGCTCCGGCCGGGAAAGATGTTGCCTCACCACCCGTTCCCCCCGACTATACCCTTGCGGCTTTTCGCAATGCCATAGCGGAGCTTGCGCGCAAACCCGGTCTGGAGTTTCTTCTCTTCGGCGGCAAGGGAGGAGTCGGCAAGACCACTATGGCCGCATCGACAGCGCTTTATATGGCAAGGGAAAATCCGGAGAGGAAGATCCTGATACTTTCCACGGATCCCGCACATTCGTTGTCGGACTGTTTCGACCGCACGATAGGAAATGCCGTCACGCCGATCATCGACTCATCGGCGGGGGGACATCTCTTCGCACTGGAGATGGACGCCTCCCGCATGCTTAACGTATTCCAGAAAGAATACTGCGCGGACATCGAGGCGGTTTTCTCCCCCTTCGTCGCCGGAGGGGGAGATATCGCCTTTGACAAAGAGGTGATGCTGGGGCTTATCGAGCTTTCCCCCCCGGGACTGGACGAGATCATGGGCCTGAAGAAGATGCTCGAACTGAGAGGGGCGTACGACCTGTTCGTTATCGATACTGCGCCCACCGGTCATGCGCTCCGTTTCCTCGAAACCCCAGAGATCGTCCTTGAATGGTTGAAGGCGATCCTCAGGCTGCTGCTTAAATACAAGGAGATCGTCCGGCTTGGTTGTGCCGCCGAAGGGATCATGAATCTGCTCAGGGATGTAAAGAATGTGAAAAAGGCCCTTACCGACTCCCTGCAAACTGAATTTGTTGCCGTTACCATTCCGGAATCCCTTGCCATCCTTGAAACGGAACGCCTCCTTTCCGGCATCAGGAGATTGGGTATCCCGTCAAGGCATATAATCGTCAACATGGTGACCCCTCCTGCCGGGTGCCGCTGCTGCAAGGGAGAGCAGGAAAAGTATCTGCGGCAGGTGACGGCAAAGTGGGGGAATGACTACGACGTTGCTGTTGTGCCGCTGTTTCTGAGTCCGGTCAAGGGGGTGGAAGCCCTTGGTCAACTGACGGGTGCGTAACAAATAGAGCGTCTCGCGTAACAGGTCCTAATCCCGATGAACGGGATAAGTCCCTTCACGAAAAATTCTTCGCAAAAAACATGCAAATAATCCTAAAAACGGCACTTCCGCCACAGAGACACAGAGACACGGAGGTAATCACAGAGAAAAACCGATAAAAGGCAATCACCAAACAGGTGAAATGCAAAAAATATCTTTGAAACTGAAACTCTCTGTATTTATTGAATTCATAAATCTCTGTGTCTCTGTGACTCTGTGGCAAATGCTTTTTCTAGGATAATTTTTCTAAGGAACTAAGGAGAAACGGATGGCCATAGAAGGGACAATAAACAACAGCGCTTCCTTGCTGGATGTGCTCGACAGGATCCTGGACAAGGGAATAGTCATCAATGCGGACATTGCCATATCCATTGTCGGGACTGAACTCCTCAGCATCAAGATCAGGGCGAGCATTGCCTCTTTTGAGGTAGCGGCCAGGTATGGTCTGGCGTTTCCTTCAGGGATCAATCTTGAGGCCCCTGCCTGGAAAGAGGGGATCACGACCAAGGAAACCTGCCCCGAATGCGGAAAGAGGGTTTCTGTGGATGAACTGATCGCCGCAGGTTGTCCCTGGTGCGGTTGGGAGAGCGCCAGGGCGAAGATGGCAGCCCAGACAATCGAGTATAGTCTCTAGTGCATTGTAACATCTAAACCCCCTCCCCAGCCCTCCCCCTCCTGGGGAGGGAGACTAGCGCTCCTCCCCCAAGCGGGGGGAGGTTGGGAGGGGGGCAGGTTGCGAAATATCAAGTGTTACAGTGCACTAGGAGTAAATATCCCCATGAATATCGACATCGAGCAGGACAATCTCAAGCAGGGGGTTCTGGGGCTCGTCCTTGCCCTGGTGGAGATAATCAGGGATCTTCTCAAGACCCAGGCCGTAAGGCGGATGGAAAACGGAAGCCTGAACGCGGAGGAGGTGGAAAGGCTGGGAAAGTCCCTCATGGAGTTTGACAGGGTCGTGGAACAGATAAAAGAGGATAACGGTGTTACCGAGGCGGTCAGGTCTGTGAGGGATAGTCTGGACAACCTGGTGGAAGGGGTGCTTGGCGGAGACTTGCATGGAAGGTAGATATATCTATTGCGTGGCGGAGGGGGACGAGGAAATTTCACTCGGAAGGATCGGGATAGATGGAAGCGAGGTCTATACCGTCTCTTTTGAAGGCCTGTCCGCGGTTGTCCATAATTACCGGGCAGACCCGCCCGATTGTTGGGAGAGAGAAAGTATGATCGGCTGGGTCGTTTCCCATCAGAAAGTGGTTGAAACGGCATGGAGGCGGTTCGGAACAATTCTCCCGGTAAGATTCCATACTGTCATCAAGGGGGGGGCGGATGATCTCAATGGATGGCTGGGGGGGAACCACGGGGAACTGCGAAAAAGTATCGGCCGGTTGAGGGGCAGGGAAGAATACGGTGTCCAGGTATTCTGGGACGAGGATCTTGTTGCAGGAAGGCTTGTGGATAGTGTTCCGGCCCTCAGGGAACTCAAGGCGAAGACGGAGGGTGGGACAGGAGCGGCTTACATGCATGGCCAGCTCCTGGAAAAGGCGTTAAAGCGCGAGATGGCAAGGGAGAAGGAAAGATATTTCGAGAATATCTACCAGAGGATCGAGGAGCTGGCGGAACGGATAATCATTGAAGAGGTGAAGGCGGCAGATAACGGCGTACGGATGATCATGAACCTGTCGGTCCTGGTCCCCGGGGAAAGGCGTGATGAGATGACAGCGGAACTGGAGATCATCAACCTCAGGGAAGGTATCGCAGTACGCCCTACCGGCCCCTGGCCGCCGTACAGCTTTGTCGACATGTGACGGTGAATATGGAACGTGCAAGCAAAGGAAATATTACGCTGGTTGATGTGCTGGAGAGGGTCCTGGACAAGGGGGTCGTAGTGGATGCAGACCTGATTATCTCCGTTGCGGGCATCCCCTTGGTCGGCGTCAACCTGAGGGCAGCCGTGGCCGGAATGGAAACGATGACCAAGTATGGCGTCATGGAGGAATGGGACAAGGAAATTCGGGCTACGGAGGAACCATGTCCAGGATAATCGGTATCGATCTGGGGACCACCAATACGGTTGTTGCCATTCTCGATAATGGACGCCCTGTGGTGATTCCCAATGGGGAGGGTGAAAATCTGACCCCTTCGGTGGTGGCCTTCACGGATGACGGGATGCTGGCGGGAAAGGGCGCCTTGCACCAGGCGACCGGCAATCCCGAGGGGACCATCGTCTCGGTCAAGAGATCCATGGGCTCATTGCAAAGGTTTCATGCGGGGGGAAATGTTTACACCCCGGCCGGGATATCGGGGATGATCCTTCGCAAGGTTGTCACAGATGCGGGGGCGTATCTGGGGGAAAGGATAGAGAAGGTTGTGATCACGGTCCCCGCCTATTTCAACAACGAACAGCGCGAAGCCACGAAGGAAGCCGGGATCATGGCCGGCCTGGATGTGGTAAGGATAATCAACGAGCCGACCGCCGCAGCTTTAGCCTATGGCCTGGACAAGGAGGAGATCCATACGGTACTCGTCTGGGATTTGGGTGGCGGTACATTCGATGTTTCCATCCTGGAACTTGGTCAAGGGATATTCGAGGTCATGGCGGTCAACGGTGATACCCATCTGGGCGGGGATGACTGGGATCAAAGGATCGTCAAGCATCTGGCCGGAATCATACATCTGGAGACCGGAATCGATCCTTTGAGAGATAAAGCGGCCTTATCGTTCCTGAGAGAGACGGCGGAACTCGCTAAAAAAAAGCTGTCTCGTGAAATGGTTGCTGAGATAACCATTCCCCTTAACGCCCTGATGGGGGGAGATGCCAGGGATGGGAGTATATTGCCTATACGCCTTTCGCGGGAAGATTTCGAGGAATTAACCGACTCTCTCCTCCGAAAGCTGGTAGGGCCCACCCTGCAGGCGCTTTCCGATGCCAGGCTCAGGTTCGAGGATATCGACAGGGTTATTCTCGTTGGTGGTTCGACCCGGATGCCCGCGGTGCGGGAACTTGCAAAGAATTTGTTCGGCGATTCGAAGATTTGCCATGACGGCATTAACCCTGACGAGGTGGTAGCCGTTGGCGCTGCGATACAGGGAGGGATCATTGCCGGTGAGTTCAGCGACGTCGTATTGCTGGACGTCACGCCGCTCTCCCTGGGGATTGAGACCCAAGGAGGGATGTTTACCAGGATCGTCGACAGAAATACCACAGTTCCCGTCTCAAGAAACAGGATATTTACAACCGCTGCCGATGACCAGGTGTCGGTCAGTATCCACGTCCTTCAGGGAGAGAAAGAGACTGCCAGTGATAATATGAGTCTCGGCATCTTTGAGCTTGCGGACATCCCTCCGGCACCGAAGGGGGATCCGAAGATAGAGGTGACATTCACTATTAACGTCGACGGTATTCTCCAGGTTTCTGCTGCCGACCTTCGCACAGGGAATGAGCAAAGAATAGAAATAACCGCTATTTCCAGCTTCCCATTTGAATAAATATCGGAGAACGTCCGGAAGCCGTTATCTTCTTCTCTTCATATGACCTTAAATTTCTATCCTTTTTTGAGAGCAGGAAATGTGACTTTCAAGCCTTTGCCGGTCTTCTCGATCTTGTATGCAGGAAATGTTTTTCCTGCAGCATCGAAAACCAGCCGGACTTTGTCGGGGTAGGTGCCGACACGGGCTTTTGCTATGCCGAAACGTTTCACCGGCATATCCTTGGCAAGGATGGAGCACTTTGCCAGCGGCAGATCGATGACGAGCCGTCCGGGATTAGTCAGGGTGAAGGCGTTGTAGTCAGCAACTCTGGAGCCGGTGACAATCACAAGGTTGTCCTTGTTTACCTTGACTGCGCTGATCGGTCCTGACGGAATTTTCTGCGGTACGACAGGCAGCAAAACCGCCTTGGATCTGAAAGTCGCTGACTCTGTCCGTTGCAGTGACGCAGCTTGCCCAGTCTTTGTCTCCGCAATGACTACAGCGGATTTGTCAGTTGTTGCATTTTCCCCGTCGGATTGCTGCTCTTTGCCAGTCAACGCTGGTACTGCCGCTACCGGTTGATGCAGAACCGCTTCTGCGGCAGGAGCGGTTGCGATGATGGCTGCCGGTTGGGTTGTGATTGCAACTGAGGATAGCGGCGTTTTATCAATGGTTGCCGCATCCCCTTCCGTCTTGGCTTTATCTACCCCGGTCTTTTTGGATATTTCCCTGTTAGTGGAAGGGGATGTCTTGCCGAAAGAAACCTGTATTTTACCTTTGTCTGCCGGATCCGTCAGCACCGCAAACTCGGCGTCATTTTTCAGATTGATTACCACCCGGGTGAGGGAGAAATTGGAGATGGCTTTCTTTTCCACTGTTATTTTCGAAATCAACTCAGAATTGACTGTAACAGGGGCAACCGATCCGGGATCAACGAGCGCCAGATCGATTACCACCTTGAGCAGGTCGGGCATTTTGTAATAGGTGTAGGTGAGCGGTTTGTCGGCAACGATATCAATCCGGGTATCTTTGCCCGTCCCGGTTACCTGTATTTTTTGGAGGACAGGCTGCACCGGTTCTGCTGATGCGACAATACTAAAACCGGGAACTGTGAGAAACATCGTCAGTATGACAGTCAAAATTTTCAATTTTTGCATAGCGGACCCTCCCGGAACAAGGATTAAAGACTTTGCAGCTAGATCATTGCATGTGTTTCCCAAAACGTTAATCGGATGTATGGTACAGAAAAGGCGGAGCTGATGGCTCCGCCTTTTCTTGTTTATTCGGTCACAAACGCGACAGCGTGTCCCTTACATTTTGTGGCATTTTTCACAGTCACCCTTTACGCTAAAAGCATCCTTCGAATTGTGGCAGGTACCGCACGATTTTCCCTCTTCCATCTGCGTCATGGTGAAGTGTTTTGCTCCCGCCTTGAAGGGGAACAGTTTGGTGTGGCAGTCGGTGCATTTATACATGCCAAGGTGGAATTCATGGCTGAATTTGGCATCTCCGGATTCGGTCTTGAAAGTAATGTTACCTGGTTTGAAACCGGTATGGCATTTTTCGCAGTCGCCACTGGAGGCAAATGCATCTTTGCCGTTGTGGCAAGCGCCGCACGATTTGCCTTTGTCCATATCACCCATGGTGAAATGCTTTGCTCCGGCTTTGAATGGGAAGATCTTGGTGTGGCAGTCTTTACAGCTGTAAACGCCGGTGTGGAAAGTGTGGCTGAATGTTGCGCCGCTGATTCCCTTGGTTTTGAAGGCGATATCCTTTGGTGTCATTCCCTTGTGACACTTGCCGCAGTTACCTGCTACCGTGAAGGCCTTTGCGCCGTTATGGCAGGCGCCGCAGGTCTTTCCTTTTTCCATCTGCGCCATTGTTACGCGGCCATCCTTGCCGGTGATGATTTTGCCGTTGTGGCAGCTTTTACATTTGCCGCCGGTTTTGGCAATATGCACCGCATGGCTGAACATGGCCTCGGTTGCACCTTTAACCTTGTAGGTAATGTTGCGCGGCTTGCCTTTATGGCAACGGACGCAGTCCTTTTCGTCGGCAACGCTGAAAGCCTTGACGCCGGAGTGGCAGGCGCCGCATGATTTGGTCTTCTCCATCTCGGCCATGGTGTAATGCTGGCGTTTTTTAAGGTTGAAAATTGCGTTGTGGCAAATTCTGCAATTGTTGTTATATTTCTTTAAATGGATATCATGGCTGAACACAACCGGTTCGGCGTTTTCAAGCCGAAACTGGACATCCTTGGTCTCCTTGGCGAAGAGGACGAGCGGTGCCGATAAAACAAAAAGAAATGTAAGGATGGTGAGACGAAGCTGCATGGCGCACTCCTTGTCATGGAATAATAACTGAATTTGCATTTCAAGCGCTGTAATATACACACTGAGTTTTCAGTCGTCAATTTAAAATATTGACTGTTTTTTATAATTGGAGCAAATTCTCGACGGTTTCCAGAGCGGAATGGGGAGATAGGGGCGATGAAGAAGCTTTTACCGGCACTGATTTTAACGGTACTCTTGTTCGATGTGGCGGCGCAGGCGGCAACCTACGAGTGGCTGGACGAAAAGGGTGTCGTACATTTCACCGATGATCCCGACAGGATTCCGGCAAAGTACCTGAAACGGGTTAAGGAAAGGGATTCCGTCAAGGGGGAGGTGTCAAAACCAGCCTTGCCGCCTGTTACGGAAAGCGCGGCCCCTGCCGCATCCGATGATACGGATAATGGAAGCAGGCTCTTTGGCGGTTACGGAGAGGATTGGTGGCGGTCCGGCTTTGCGACTCTCCGTGCGGAAATTAAAAGCCTTGAGGATGGTCTGACGGTAAAGAGGGAGAACTTGAATGTTGCGCGGCGCAAGAGGGTTATATATCAGCGCGGGAGCGACCGGGTCTCTTTTAATGATCTGAATGACGAAATTAAACGGGATGAGGCTAAAATAAAAGAACTGCAGGAAAAGCTCAACGCCCTCGATACGGAGGCGTCAAGGGTCGGCGTTCCGTTGGAATGGCGGCAGTGAAGGTTCCTAGTGTTTCGTTTTCTGTTCCAGTTCCAGGTCCAGGTTCTTCAGCCGTTCGATAGCCTGCCGCAACTCCTTGTTTTCCTTGGTCAGGGACAGGTTAAGGCTTTTAAGGTGTTGCTGTTCCTTGTTTTCTTTATTCAGCGACAGGTTGAGAATCTTCAGATTCCGGTTCTGGCGCTGCAATTCTTCCGCTGAGGTCAGGAATTCCATGAGCGGCCAGGCCATGCGGGTCCAGGAGCTTGACGGGTATTCCCTCAGCAGGTGTTCCAGGCTCTTTTGTGTCTGTTCAAGCCCGTTCCGCCCCACGTCTGGTCGAAGTTGCATCAGGCTGAGACGGAACAGCGCCTCGTCGGTGACCCCCAGCGTTCCTTCCGCTGTGGTGATTTCTTTCAATAATTTAGTGGCGGCTGCTTCATCCCCTTTTTCCAGCAGTTTAACCGCTTCCGCAAGTTTCCTTTCCTGTTTGAAGCGATACATGAAGCCACCGCTCTCTTTATTGATTGCGGCGCAGCCGGTCAGACCAAGGAGCGCAATGAGTATGATAATAAGCTTTTTCATCGTTTGATCTTACGCCGGTTGATCAGATAATTGCTCCCCGGCATTCCTTTTACATAATCTTTAATTTCGGTAGCGGCTTTCGCGATCTCGACGGCAGAGTCATATTCGCCCTGTCTGCAGATAGTGACGGCAATCGATATGGTCATTATCGGGAATACGCGCGGCACCCCATAGCGGTCTACCGCGTCAATTGAGCCTCTGCTCAGGTCTTCTGGTGTGTAGTGGTTGCGTATCTCGGCGTCGAATTTTTCTATCACTGCTTCACATGCTGCGGCTGCGTTTTCCATGTCGATTACCATGACAAAATCATCTCCTCCGATATGGCCGACAAAGGCGTTCGCTTCGGCAGTCGACTTGACCGCCTCGTATATGATTTCGCCTGCTCTTCTAATCACTTCGCTTGCCTTTATGTAACCGTAGTGATCGTTGTATGCCTTCAGGTTGTCCAGGTCGGCGTAACAGACGGCGAAAGGGATACCTTCCTGTAATCTTCTGTTCAGGACCCTTTCAATGGCAATGTTGCCGGGAAGCCTCGTCAACGGACTGGCGTCAAGGCTTATCTGTTCCAGAACCTTGAGCTTTGCTGCCATGCTGATGAAATCCCCGGCCAGATCACCGATTTCATCACCAGGCCGGATTTGAGGATCGTAATCGAAATCACCTTCTGCGATGCGGTGTGTTGCCTTCTTCAGCCTTCTTATGGCGCTCGAAATATTGTAGATGAAGAAGGCTGCCACGACGATTGCAAGGGAGAAGCCGGTAAAAGAGAGAATGAGCGTCCATCTGATTGTCGAGCTTTCCTTTTTGTCAGCGGTTTCGAGCTTGGTGTTCAGTTGGTTCTGTCGATTTTTGTATATAATATCGATGGAGATGAATACTTTTTGTGCCGCAGCTTTTATGGAAAGAGGGTCTCTGGTCTCCCCCTGAAACAAACGGTAGGTATTGGTTCGATAGTTTTGATACAATTGGGCAAGAGGCACTATATCCTGATTCTGTTTGTTCTGTCTGAGTTTTTGCAGGATATCGAGAAACTCGGCTTCTCTGCGGCTGAAAAGTTCAATGAATTCGGGACTCTTTAGGATAGCATATTTGCCTGCATAGCGTTCCTGGGCCAGCAAAGACTCACGCAGCTTGTTGGTTGAATTGATAATCACCAGGTCATTTCTGGCAATCTCTCTGGCTATCGAATGGAGGGAGTACAACCCCATTATCGAGAATATGAGAGACGCCGTGGTGAAAAATGCCATCGCGACGTAGCCGGCGACGAGCTTCTGTACAAGTGAAAATTTGGGTAGAAAAAATTTGGTCTTCATTAGTCCCGACTTATAAATGACATTGGTTCGATTATTCTATTGCAATGGGATTGTTTAGTCAAATTATTAGGGAAAGATGGGAAGGCGTAAATCAGTCAGAAAAAGTACCGTTATCGGTATTGTCTGAACGCTGGATTAGCGGTTGCGACCGGTGTTAAGCTGTGTTATAAAAAGGTTTGATTTTATTATCGGGAGACAGTTATGACCGGTCTTGACAGGATCATAGAAAATGCGCTCATGGAGGATATTCACACCGGTGATATCACTACCCTGGCCGTGGTGCGTGAAAACCGGAAAATGCGCGCCAGGCTGAAGGCAAAGGAAGCCATGCTGCTGGCCGGCATTGGTGTCGCGGCGCGGGTCTTCCATGTTCTTGATCCAGGCATTACATTCACGGCTCATTTCTCTGATGGGGATCTGCTTAACCCCGGCGACATAATTGCCGAGATTGTCGGCGATGCCTCGTTGCTTCTCCAGGGCGAGCGGGTGGCGCTCAACCTGCTGCAGCGCATGTGCGGGGTGGCGACCCAGACTGCCCGGTATGTGCAGGCGGTTGCGGGGACCAAGGCCCGGGTCGTCGATACCCGCAAGACTACGCCCGGGCTCAGGATACTGGAGAAATATGCGGTAAGGGTGGGTGGCGGCATCAATCACCGTACCGGCCTCTATGACGGCGTACTGATCAAGGAGAATCATATAGCTGCGGCCGGTGGAATCACCGCAGCCATAAGCCGGGCCAGGGCCTATATTCCACACACCCTGAAGATCGAGGTGGAGACCGAGACGCTTGCCGAGGTTGGCGAAGCCCTGACCGCCGGAGCCGATATCATCATGCTTGACAACATGGATGTGACCACCATGCGCGAGGCAGTTGCCATGATCGGAGGAAAGGCGCTGGCGGAAGCTTCGGGGGGGGTAAATCTGACGACCGTCAGGGAAATCGCCGAAACAGGGGTCGACATCATTTCCGTCGGTGCGCTTACCCATTCGGTACGGGCCATGGATATCTCCATGCTGATGGAGGGCAGTTGAAAGAGACTTCAACGCAGACCGTTGATTGCACCATAAAAACGCTGAACCAGCAGATACTGGAAATATTCCGCGCCAGGAATGGGGAGGTCGTCTCCGGCGAGGAGCTGAGCGGTTCGCTCCGTATCTCCCGAACTGCCGTCTGGAAGCATATCAAATCCCTCAAGGAGTTAGGTTACAGCATTGTTGCGGTTCCTGCACGAGGGTATCGTTTGCTTGCCTCACCCGATTTACTTGTTCCGGCCGAGATTGCAGCGGGGCTGACGAACAAACGGATCGGCACGAAGATTATCTGCTTCAACGAGACGGATTCCACCAATAACGTCGCCTTCAAGCTTGCAGAGGATGGCGCTGCCGAGGGGACGGTGGTGATTGCCGATGTCCAGTCGCGCGGCAAGGGGCGGCTCGGAAGGGAATGGGCGTCTCCGGACGGCGTCAATCTATACTGCTCCATAATTCTTCGCCCTTCAATAACTCCTGTTGCCGCTTCCCAGTTGACGTTCCTTTCGGTGGTAGCCGTGGCAAGGTCCGTGGAGCAGTCTACCCCGTTGCAACCATGGATAAAATGGCCCAATGACATACTGATCAACGGTAAAAAAATTGCCGGCCTTTTAAACGAAATGAGTGCCGAGACCGAGAAGGTGAACTTCGTGGTGCTAGGCATCGGCGTTAATGTGAATATGCGTTCCGAGCAGTTTCCAGCTGACCTTCGTCACCCGGCCAGTTCCCTGTTTATCGAGGGTGGGGTTCCCGTAAACCGCAACGATTTCGTCCGCATCCTCCTCCATGAGCTTGATGCGCTCTACGATAGTTATCTGGATGATGGATACGGGGCGATCAGGGAAGAATGGCTGGTCCGTTCGCAAATGTACGGGCGACAGGTCAGGGTGTCCTGTCAGGATCGGGTAATGACCGGCGTGGTAACGGGCATAGACGACATAGGCGCACTGCTGCTCGATCTCGACGGCAGGGAAGAGCGGGTGCTGTCCGGGGATGTGGCGATATTGTAATTTGGGAACTGGGAACTGGGAACCGAGTCCCTTGTCCCTGATCCCCGATTTTTGGAGGTTTGATTTGCTTCTGGTAATTGATGTGGGGAACAGCAACATTGTTCTCGGGATTTATGACAACGAGCGCCTGGTGAGGGACTGGCGCGTCTCCACCGACAAGTCGAAGACGCCCGACGAATACGGCATCCTGGTCCATGATCTGTTCAGGCTTGCGGGTATCGGTTTTTCCGACATCAAGGATATCATCATTTCTTCGGTGGTTCCCACACTTACCGGGGCTCTGGAGAAGCTTTCCCGCCAATACTTCGGGTTCAAACCGTATGTGGTCGGTCCCGGTATCAAGACCGGCATGTCGATACAGTACGATAACCCCAAGGAAGTCGGGGCAGATCGCATCGTCAATGCGGTCGCCGGATTCGAAAAACACCACTGCGCCCTGATAATAGTCGATTTCGGCACGGCCACCACCTTCGACTATGTGAACAAGAGGGGCGAATACTGCGGCGGCGCCATTGCTCCCGGTCTGATGATTTCCATGGAGGCCCTGTTCCAGAAGGCGAGCAAGCTGCCGCGGGTCGAGATAGCCAAGCCGCCGGCGATCATAGCGAAAAACACAGTCAACTCCATGCAGGCCGGGATTTATTATGGCTATGTGGGGCTCGTTGACGGGATAGTTACAAGAATGAAAGGGGAGGGAAAGGACAACCCGAGGGTTATCGCCACTGGGGGGCTTGCCGGCCTGATTGCGCCGGAATCGGCTACCATCGAGGAGGTGGATGAGTATCTGACCTTGGAAGGCTTGAGGATACTGTATCAGAGAAACCGGGAAACTTAACGGCAGGTAGGGTAACGGTAAAGAAGAAGAGCCGGTTGCGTTACTTTTACCTACTTCCAATCAAAGGGGGGCATCATGGGAAAGTATGATACTGCAAAGCTGAGAAATCTTGGAATTGTTGCTCATGGCGGGGCCGGAAAAACCTCTTTAACAGAAGCAATCCTCTTTGACTCAGGGATGATCGACCGCCTCGGAAGGGTCGATGACGGTACCTCTACCATGGATTTCGAGCCGGAAGAGATCAAGCGCAAGATAACCATCTCCTCTTCCCTCAATCACTGCGAATGGAACGGCTACTCCATCCATATCGTCGACACCCCCGGCTATGGCAACTTTATTGCCGACACCCGTTCCTGCATGCGCGCCCTTGGCGGAGCGGTCCTGATCCTTTCCGCCATCTCCGGGGTAAAGGTGCAAACCGAAGAGGTGTGGGAATGGGCCAATGAATTCGAGATCCCACGGATCGCCTTTGTCAACAAAATGGACCGGGAGCGGGCCAGTTTCTTTCGCGCCATAGATGATATGGAAAAGGTTTTGGGGGCCAAGGGGGTTGCCGTTCAAATGCCGATGGGCGCCGAAGAGGATTTTGCCGGCGTCATCGATCTGGTGAAAATGAAGGCCTACCTGTATGAAAAGGACCTGTCGGGTAAATTCCGCGAAGAGGAAATTCCCGCCGAGTTTGAAGCTGAAGCCCGCAGACTCAGGGATCAGATGGTAGAGGCAGTCGCAGAGGCCTATGATTCCCTCACCGAGAAGTATCTTGAGACCGGCGACCTGACCGAAGAGGAGATAATGGACGGCCTGCGGGTCGGCACGCTCCGCTACACCTTCACTCCCGTGCTCTGCGGTTCTGCGGTCATGAATATCGGTGTCGGCCAACTACTGGATTATATCTGCAGTTGCCTCCCCTCGCCGCTGGATCGGGGCAAGGTGGCAGGAACCGATCCGAAAAGCGGTCAACTGGTGGAGCGGGCACCGGACGAAGCGGAGCCTTTTTCCGCCCTGGTGTTCAAGACGACATCCGATCCCTATACCGGTAAAATTACGGTATTCAGGGTCTATTCAGGGATACTGAACTCCGATTCGACCGTCTATAATCCCAACCGTGACTGCATGGAGCGGATAGGGCAGATCTACGAGCTGGAGGGGAAAAAGCAGAAACCCGTCAAGCAGGCGGTGGCCGGAGACATCGTCGCCGTCTCCAAGCTCAAGGACACCCTTACCGGAGATACCCTTTGCGATGCGGATAAACCGATAAGTTACGAACCTGCCAAACCGCTCCACCCGGTCATATCGTACGCAATCCTGCCGAAGACCAAAAACGACGAAGACAAGATCCACGGCGCTTTGCAGAGATTGATGGAGGAGGACCAGACACTGGAGATTCACCGCGACGATAAAACCAGGGAACTCATTATTTCCGGCATGGGGCAGGTGCACCTGGAAGTGACCATCGAGAAGCTGAAACGCAAGTTCAGCGTCGATGTGGAGTTGAAGACCCCGAAGGTGCCGTATCTGGAAACCTTCAAGGGGACCGTCAAGGTCCAGGGCAAATACAAAAAGCAGTCCGGCGGACGTGGTCAGTACGGCGACTGTTGGGTGGAATTCAGCCCACTTCCCCGCGGTGAAGGGTTCCAGTTCGAGGACCGGATCGTCGGCGGCGTGATCCCCCGTCAGTATATCCCGGCAGTGGAAAAGGGGATATTTGAGTCCGCGCAGGACGGATTTCTGGCCGGCTATCCCTTGGTGGATTTCAAGGCGGCGGTCTATGACGGCTCCTTCCATACGGTCGATTCGTCGGAGATGGCCTTTAAGGTTGCCGGCTCCATGGCGCTCAAAAAGGCGATGGAGAGCGCAAAACCAACGCTCCTCGAACCGATCATGAACATGAAGATTACCGTGCCGGAAGAGACGATGGGCGACGTGATCGGCGATCTCAACTCAAGGCGGGGTAAGGTGGTCGGTGTCGAGCCCAAGGCTAATTCGCAGATCATCAGGGCTGTAGTGCCGATGTCCGAGGTCCTTGCCTATGCATCGGACCTTCGTTCCATGACCAGCGACCGCGGGCTCTTCACCATGGAATTTTCACACTACGAGGAAGTGCCGGGTCATCTGTCTCAGAAAATCGTCAGCGAAGCTGCGACAAATCATAAACATGCGAACCATTAGTAAGATAGAAGTGATTTTCTGCACTCTTTGGGCAGAAAATTGCTTCGTTAACGCACTTAGGATTTAAAAGGAGGAGTTGTTACATGTCCAAGCAGTTTTTACCGGATTCCGAGGAAAATCTTCCAGGCAGAGGTGAGAAGGGTAATTCACGACAGGCCCTTCTCCTAGTCTTGCTCGTGTTGGTAGCAGTATTTGGCTATCTTTATTTCTTTACCGGCTTGATCAAACCTCGTGAAGAAGTGGCTAAAGAGCAGGCGGTGCAGACAGCTCAGGTAAAAAAGCCGATGCCTCCGCGCAAGGAACAACCGGCTGGAAACGGGGAGTCGACGGCAAAGCCGGAAGAAAAGAAGCAGGTTGCTGACAAGGATGGGAAACCTTCTGCCGGCGAACCCGGCCAAGCGAAACCTGCACCGGCGCAGAAGCCGAAACCTGCACCAGTCGCAGCCCCAACCCCTGCTCCAGCCAAGGCTCCAGCTCCAGCCAAAGCTCCAGTTCCAGCCAAAGCTCCAGCCAAAGCCGAACCGGTAAAAACTGCAAAAGCGGAGGCGCCGGCCGACAGAAAAGCGGCGGCAAAGCCGGCTCCAGCAATGAAACCCAAGGTGCAGGCTAAAACTGAAGAGAAAGCAGCTGCCGCGGCCAAGCCGTCAGGGAAAAAGCCGGCTCCTGTTGCCGCTGCTGCCGCAAAACAGATAACAAAGCCTGCTGAGAAACAAGTAGCAGGCGCTTATACGCTGAAAATCGGCGCGTACGTTCTTGAAAAAAATATGCGTGCTGCAGAGGCAAAACTGAAAAAGCTTGCGGTTATGCCGGTCGAGCGGCATAAGATTCACAAGACTGAACCGATGCACAGGCTCTATTATGCAGAATTTAGCGACCATGAGTCGGCCGTTGCCGATCTTAAAAAATTGCAGAAAATTGCGCCTGACGCATTCCTCTTGAAAGAGAGTGACAAATTCGTGATTTATGCAGGGTCCTATTACAGTGAAGGCAAAGCAGCCATCGAGCAGGACCGGCTATTCGACAAGGGAGTAAAGCTGGTCCTGAAGAAAGCGGAAGTCGGTGTGCCTGTTACAGTCCTGACAGCCGGCAGTTTCGCCGGCAAAGACGAGGCTCAGAAAGCGGTTGCAAGGCTGAAAAAAGCCGGTATTTCCGCCACGGTAATCAATGCCGGGAAAAAGAAGGGATAGGTGTCCCAGAGAGTTACTCTGAAAATATCTGCGGCGGCAGCTCCCTATGTCAGGAAAGAAACGCCGAAAGCGGACAAACTGAGAGCGGCCCGCGCCGAGGTTTCACTTGCCCCTAATGATTTGATGGCGCTCCTCTTTTATCTAAGCCATGATCAGGACGCAGATATTAAAGTAGCAGCACTGACGAGCTTGCGAGAGCTGTCGGAACCATTACTTATGACGATTGTCGACCTTCCTGACATCCATGCGCGGCTTCTCGATGTGATTGCCCGGCTCCATTTTCCTCGGCAGGCTGTTGCGGAGAAGGTTGCTCTGCACCCGAACTGTGACGATGGTACGCGCCGATTCCTGGCTGAAAAGGGGATACTCTGTTTTGACGCCTTGGCTGAGAGTGCAAGCCGGAATAATTTCGTTCCCGATGCCATACAAGAAGATGATCAACAGGCAGAAACCGCCGAAGATGCGGAAGTTGCAGAGGAAGAAGAGGAGTTCAAGTCCAAGTATCAGTTGTCACAGCAATTGGGGGTTGCCGACAAGATAAAGATGGCGCTTACCGGTGACAAGGAGTGGCGCTCCATACTGCTAAAAGACTCAAACAAGCTGGTTTCCGGGTCTGTGGTGAAAAATCCACGGATTACCGAATCGGAGATACTCACCATTTCCAAGTCCAACGTACAAAACGACGAAATCATGCGCGTCATATGTGCGAACAAGGAGTGGGTAAAAAACTACCAGATCCGTAAGGCCCTGGTTGAGAACCACAAGACGCCGCTCCCGGTTGCTCTCCGATTTATGGCGTCTTTAACAGAAAAGGACCTGGCCTTTTTGGCCAAGAGCAAGAATGTATCTTCGGTGATATCTACCCAGTCACGAAGAATTCTCATGAATAAAAGCAAGAAGTAAATAAGGGGGACACCAATGGCTTTGGTGAACAAGATCAAGCGGGAAATCAATGCAAAGCTGGTCTTTTTCGGCCCGGGACTTTCCGGCAAGACCACAAATCTTAACCATATCTACAGCAAGTTAAAACCGGAATTTCGCGGCAAGCTCAAGTCGATGAACATTCAGAACGATAAGATGCTTTTTTTTGATTTCACCCCACCTGGTGACGGGAAGGTAAATGGTTATAGTGTCCGTTTCCATATCTATACCATCAAGGGTGAAACCAAAAGCTCTTCTCCATGGAAAATGGTGCTGAAGGGGGCTGATGGCGTGGTGTTTGTCGCTGATTCTGCGCCGGACAGGATGACGGCTAATCGGGAAAGCCTGAAAAATCTTGCCGAATACCTGGGAGCATATGGTCAAGATGCGGCGGATATTCCCGTTGTTTTCGAGTACAACAAGCGTGACCGTGTTGACGCGGTTCCTCATGAAGATTTGCAGCGCATGCTGAATCCCGGCAATCTGCCCAATTTCCCGGCAACGGCGAGCAGGGGCGACGGTGTGCTCAATGCGCTGCTTGCATTGGTTAGAATAGTGCTGAAAAAGTTGCGTGAAACCGGGCTGGACCTGGAAGAAGGCGTTGAAAAACTTCAGGGCGTCAGTGAACAGGTTGCGGCGGGTTCGGCCGCGGCGCAGGTTCAGGTCGAGCAGGCAGGAAAATCTTTTGCCGATGAGGACGAGGTTACGACTGTCTCCCTGTTGGAGGAAGAAATTGCCGCTGAACCGGAAGCTGCAATCATTACCGCACCCACAATCCATGACGATGAGCCCGAAGTGTCACTGCATGGCGATGTTGAAATGGTGGCGCCGGGCCGGCTGCGCCTCCCCATTACTATCAAGTATGCCGGCAGGGAGAAAACGATTGCCTTGAATCTGACGGTCAGTTTTGATTGAGGTAAACCCCAATTCGCGCAAGTACAGCCATAGTGTTTGGTTCGAAGTAATAGTGCTGAATGTGTTGTCCATGCCAGGAGATGAGGCTTAATGTTTTTTTCGGTTGATATGGAAATGGTGGTCCGACTCCTTCTTGCATCTCTGCTTGGGGGGATAATCGGCCTGGAGAGAGAGGTGCACGGCAGACCGGCCGGATTCAGGACCCACCTGCTGGTTTCACTCGGCTCATCCCTTTTTGTAATAACTTCAATAGCGTTTTACAAGGTTTACGGTGATTTCAGCGGTAATATACCGGTAGGGGTTGATCCAGGGAGGGTTGCAGCTCAGGTGGTAACGGGGATCGGTTTCCTCGGCGCGGGTGCTATCATCAGGGAGAAGGCCTCCATTCGCGGCCTTACCACGGCAGCCTGTCTCTGGGTGGCGGCTGCCATCGGCATTGCATGCGGTATCGGCCTGTTCGGCATTGCCGTGATCGTAACCGGGATTGCCTTGCTCAGTCTATTGCTGCTGAAAAAAGTCGAGAATAAGCTTGCCAAGGACCTTTACGTTTCGGTCAAGATATGGAGCAGCGACCGCGAAGGGCTGATGCCGGAAATTGAAGAACTTCTGGCCGGCTGCCAACTACATATTGCCGATGCCAGGATTGAAAAAGACATCGAACAGAAGCTGTTGGCTATCGAGTACGACGTCAGGTTTACCACCCGCGACATGGCCTGCAAGGTGATCGACCGCATTGCGCTCGTTGAAGGTGTGAAGAAGGTGCGGTTGGAATGATCGGCGGGAATTGCGGCTTTCAGACTGATTACCGGTCTGTCGATTCGATAGCTCAGCTGTGCGGCGTTCTTAAAGCAGCATCTTTTTTCCTTATCGTTTTATGCGTCTTCTGTAAAAACTCGGTATGAACATCGGTACTTCATCCCGATAACGTCGATATTCTTCACCGAACTCTAAAGCAAGCCTCTTTTCTTCAATTACTGCACCGAATATAAAGTATGACGCTGCAAGCAGTGTCAAGACGATCCCGTTGACGCTTATAACCGGATTCAACAATAAAAAGACAATGGCCAACGAATACTGGGGATGCCTTACCCTGGCGTAACAGCCGCTTTTGACCAGTACATGCCTGGTCATCCTGCCTCTGAGCTGGTTGAAGCCGAGAAAGTCGCCGATGCCGACTTGTGCGGCGCAACGGAAGAGGAGTAAAAGGAGCGCAACCTGCACAAGATAGCATAAGGGACCCCAGAAGCCCGGAACAAGGTAGATGATGCGTGAACTGCGGTATGCGGCCATTACCCAGCCGAACATGATAATGGACAGAATGTTATAACCAAGACGGTAACACCGCCATCCGCTGCCGAAAAGGCATTTGAAGCGGTACTGCACCGCAGGGGTCGCCAGAATGGAATGGCAAATTGCAAATGCGATAAAGCGGCAGGCAAAGACGTAACTGTTGTCGTGCACGAGGGCTCCTTTTTCCAGCAGGAAAGGAATGATTCAATGGATTATATACTATATCCTTGTATACAAAAAGGTTACATGATAATATTGACCACTTTTGCATGACGGGAGGGGAAGTGTATGGCGATCATTACCATATCAAGACAGATGGGCACCGGCGCCTATGCCATGGCCAGGGAACTGGCCAAAAAACTTAAATATACCCTGATTGACGGCCCTAAAATTGCCGAGCTGGCGCACAATTACGGCCTGAGCGGCGAAATCCTGGAAAGGGTCGATGAGAAACCCCCCGCTTATATAACCGCAGAAGACCGGCTGCAGGCCGCAAATCTGAGCACCATGGAGTTGATACTTCTGGATTGCGCCAGAAAAGGAAATGTTATCCTGTACGGCAGGGGGGCGCAGTATCTCCTTGAGGGTATGCGTAATGTCCTGCGCGTCCGTTTTATAGCCCCGTTCGACGAAAGGGTCGAAAATTTTGCCGAGCGGGAGTGGATCGATCCGGACCTTGCCCGGGAGCTCATCCGTAAGAGCGACCACCAGCGCGGCGGCTTCATTCATTTCTATTTTGACAAGGACTGGCAGAACCCGTTGGAGTACGATCTGGTTTTCAACACTTCCCATTTATCTAAAAGCGCCATGGTGGACAGCATTGTTGCGGCGGCAAAAGACCAGAAGCTTAAGGATGCCGAGGCTGAAGCGACGGCGCTGCTGGATGATATTATTCTTCGTAAGCGGGTAGAGGCCGAACTTCTCAAGTCAGGGAAGATCGAGAGCCTCCACTTTAAAATTGAGTCACTGGATGGAGAGATATGCCTGAGTGGCCATGTGCACACCGAGCAAGAACGGGAACAAGCCGTAAAAATTGCCGCCAAGGTAAAGGGCGTCAGCCTTGTTGAGGATGATCTCCAGGTGGTCAACTATAAACCTCACAAAGAGTAAGCAGCACAGCGCTCTTTAAATGAAAAAGGCCCGTCAGGGCCTTTTTTTGTGTCCCCACCGATGTGAGGTCATGCTCCTGACCTTTTTTCTTCGTATAGCCGTTTCAGTGCCTCTGCCGAGCTATAAGGAACCGCCAAGTGGCCTCGGCCAACGCCCATCTCTATGCCGGCTTCAATGCCGTGAAAATCGGAACCGCCGGTCATAACCAACCCGTGATCGATCGCCTGCCGTTCAAGGAAACTCATGTCGTCGTCATTGCACATATTGTTGTAGACTTCAATGCCTTCAAGCCCCATTGCAGCCAGCTCTTTAATGATGGCTTTCAACGTGTTCCTGTCTTCGGTGATGCTCGTAGGGTGGGCAAGCACGGAAATGCCGCGTAACCGCCTTATTTCAGCCAGTGCCTCCTCCATGGGGAAATAGCGTTTCGGCACATTGCACGGCACCAGGTAGCGCTCGAAAGCATCCTGCAAGTCGTGGGCAAACCCCTTATCTACCAGAACACGAGCGATATGCGGGCGACCGAATGCACCTTCGGCAAGGGCGTCAGCCTCCTCATAGGACATGCTTCCTTTCTTTTCCCGTTCCAGTTTGGCGTTGATGTTGGCAATAATGGCCTGGCCGCGGTGATCGCGGCTTTCACGGAAATCAGCCAATTTCTCCAGAAAAACCGCATCATTATAGTCGATGTAATATCCCAACAGGTGTACGTCATGGTGCTTTTTGAATTCCACTGATAATTCGACTGCCGGAATAACCTCAACCCCGAGGCGTTCACCAGCTTCCAGCGCCTCATCAATTCCTTCGACAGCATCATGGTCTGCCAGGGCAATTGCCTTCAGATTTTTTTCTGCGGCCATTGCCACCAGTATTTCCGGCTTGTGAATACCGTCGGAGTAGGAAGAGTGCATGTGGAGATCCACAAATTGCTTCATAACGTTGACCTGCTTTCTGAAAATTGAATTCTTTATCCAAAGGTATAAACCGTTCGCCCGCTAAAGGCAACAGTATATATGGCATTAATTTGCCTGGTCAGGCGAGAGTTTGCTGTTGCCTTGGCGTAGGGCATCAAGTAGAATATCAGCCAAATTGCCGGGCAAGCAGGGTAGTGAAATTGCCGGCCGGGCATGGTTAACCAATAAAGGAGCAATGCATGGCAAAGAAGCAGGGGATTGCGCTGGCGGTTGTGGCGTTCGGGACCTATATCTTCGGAGGGATTGCCGCCTTTGGCGGCCTCGGCCTGATAGCATTCATGCGTGGCCGCGATCTCTGGGGTTGGGGTGAGGGACGGAGCATCGGTTACCTTTTTCTCTGCGTCGGCCTTTCGTTGTCGATTCTCGGAGTGCTCTTAATGCGGATATTCAGGAACAGAGGCATGGCGTGAAAGATGGTGAAATCCGCGATGCCATGGCGATTCTGGCAGAAGCGGTAAAAAAATGGCGCACACCGGCCGTGACCATCGTTTCTCAACGGGAGGGGGACCCCTTCAAGGTATTGGTATCCTGCATCCTCTCTTTGCGTACCCAGGATAAGACCACGGCTGCGGCCTCCGAGCGTCTTTTCGCCCTGGCCGGCACCCCGTCCGGCCTTGGCGCATTGCCGACTGAAACCATCGAAAAGGCCATATACCCGGTCGGATTCTACCGCGTCAAGGCTGCGCAGATTAAGGATATATGCAGGCTCCTCCAGGAGAAATACGCGGGGAGGGTTCCTGATGAAATCGAAGAGCTGCTGACCTTCAAAGGGGTTGGGAGAAAGACCGCCAACCTTGTGGTGACCCTCGGTTACGGCAAGCCCGGCATCTGCGTCGATACCCATGTGCATCGTATCTGCAATCGCTGGGGGTACGTGCAGACGAAGACTCCCGAGCAGACGGAATTTGCCCTGCGCGGCAAGCTGCCCCGTGACTATTGGCTCGTTATTAACGATCTGCTTGTCACATTCGGCCAGAACCAGTGCTTGCCCGTTTCACCACTCTGCTCGACTTGTCCGCTCGCTAAAATGTGCGACCGGGTCGGAGTAAAAAAATCACGCTGATTACCGGTCTGGAGCGGATTTTTTATCATTATAAAGTTGTTTCTGTGCAAGAGAGGTTGTACACTTATAATTCATGACATGATGCATTTATTTTAGTTGCGGGAGGCCAGTTATGTTGAGAAAGATCGGTTTTATAGGTTTGGGTACTGTCGGCAGACACATGGCTGCCAATCTGACCAAGTCAGATTATGATCTAACAGTTTATGACGACGATGCGGAACCGTTAAACGACCTGGTAAAGCTTGGTGCCAAAGCGGCCGCAACACCCAGCGAGGCTGCCAAAGGGAAGGATATGGTTATTGTCATCCTTCCTGAAAGCCATGGGCTTGAAACCTTCGTTTTCGGTAAGGACGGTGTTCTGGAAGGGCTTGATCCCGGTACCATCCTGGTGGATATGGGAACCCATTCGCTGGAAACGACTTTAAAGCTGGCTGACGAGGCGATCAAGCGCCGGGTAATGTTTCTGGAAGCGCCGGTATGGGGAACAAAAGAGCATGCCGCCAACGGCCTCGTGACGATTCTTGCCGGCGGAGATCCTTCCCTGCTTGGGCGTTGCCGGGAGGCTTTCTCATATTTCGGCCTCAATATCATCCATATCGGCAAAATCGGCGACGCAACCAAAATGAAGTTCATCGTCAATCTGGTTCAGGCTGAACTGATGCAGTCCCTGGCTGAAGGAATCGTTTTCGGTGAAAAACTTGGTTTTAACGCAGATAAGATACTCGAGGTTCTCGATTCCGGCGGTGTCGCTTCACCGCTTTTCCATTCCAAGGGGCGCAGTATCGCCAGGGGGGATTTCTCCCGCAATCTGGCCCTCAAGTATGTTCACGAGCAACTGCTGCTGGTGATGGATGCCGCGAAAAAGGTCAATCTGGACCTTCCCGGTGTGGAGGTGGCGTGCAAGTTGTATGAGCAGGCGGTCAAGGACGGCCGCGGCGAAGAGGATTACTCGGCAGTGGTGAAGGTGCTCCGCAAGTAGTCATCAGTTGCGTTTCAATCGTTGCATGAAAATAGGGCGTTCCTTACAAGGGACGCCCTATTTTTGTAGGATTTATCGCATTGCAGAAGGTTAGAAAAAATGTTAAACCACTCAACAGTTAACACAAATTAATGGACAAGTTGTGTTAAAGCTGCTATAAATTTGATAAATTAATTAACTAAAAACGTTTCATGTCGCTGAAAGGAAAACGCATGGGTAACCGTGCGGAGCAAAGCTGCTATCCGGTGAATCTGGTTAGAGGGCTGTCCAAGTGGCAGAAGGAATGAAGCCTACCTTTTCGCCGGTAGGCTTTTTTGTTAGTCCCTTAGAAAAATTATTTGCATGTTTTTTGCGAAGAATTTTTCGTGAAGGGACTTATCCCGTTCATCGGGGTTAGAGCTTGATTTAGCTGGATAAGGAGGAACTCTTTCTGTTCGTGGGGATCAGGTTCAAGCTGTCTCTCATAACCTTTCTGCTCGTGACCATCGTTATCGTCGTATCATCGGTTATCGTCATGGGCATCATGGATACTTTTCTACTGGGAGAACTTGTCAAGCGCGGCTTGTCCTTGTCTAGAGGGGCCGCCAATGCCGCCGGCTACAGTATACTTGCCCACGACCGTCTCTCCGTTGACAATCTGGTCGCCAAAATCAAAGAGCGCCAGGTTGACATCATCCATGTGGCTGTTGTCGGCCGCAATGGTATGGTCACGGCGCATAGCGAACTGGTGAAAAGCGGGACAAGATATGCACCTCAGGCAGGAGTAGTGCTCTACAGTGACGCCGATGGTTCCCTGGTTTCCAGGGTAAAAAGGGATGGGAGAGTTTCCTATGAATTTGCAACCCCCATCAAGTTCGCCGGCAATGGAATCGGCCATTTTTACCTGGGTATCGACGCTGCGGCTCTGACCAGAGCCCAACTTGATGCGCGACGTAAAGTGGCGCTGGCTTCCGCAGTGATTTTGTTCCTGGCGGTGGTGGGAGCCTTTTTCATTGCCCGCTTCTTCACTACGCCGATCAAGCAGCTGACCGAGGGCGTTTCACGTTTGAAATCCGGTAGTTATCATGGGGCAATCAGGGTTAATCAGCGTGACGAACTTGGTGAACTTACCAGTAACTTCAATGACATGGCACAGGTTATTCTGTGCCAGCAGGAAAAACTTGAAGAGTATGCACGTGGACTGGAGGAATCATATATGGCTACGGTAAAAATTCTGGCGACTTCCATCGATGCACGGGACGATTACACCCTGCAACATTCGGCCCGGGTTGCAGCCCTGTCACTCATGCTCGGCGAGGAAATGGGGCTCGGCATGGAAGAGTTGCGTGATCTCGAAGTGGCTGCCCTGGTGCATGATCTGGGAAAAATCCGCATACCCGATCATATTCTGAAGAAGGCCGGACCGTTGGATGAGTGTGAGTTTCAATTAGTCAAGCAGCACTCCCGGGACGGAGCAGACATCCTCAGTCACTCCCGGGCACTGCACAGATTCATTCCAGCTGTCCTTTACCATCACGAATGGTACAACGGTCAGGGATACCCAGAGGGACTAAGCGGAGAGCATATCCCGCTCTTTGCTTCGATCATTTCCATTGCCGATGCCTACGATGCCATGACCACATCGCGGCCTTACCGTAAGGGTCTTCCTGCAGAAACGGCAATCCGGGAAATTAGCCGGCATCGAGGTTCACAGTTCGATCCCCTCCTTGCCGATCTTTTTGTCGCATCTCTGGGAAGATGGGATAACGCATTGCCGCACCTGGTTCTTGAGGTGCCGGTATGAGAGGGACGTGCGGGCCGATTATCCTCCTGCTGGCACTCACGGGGATGGTTTCGTGTTCCAGCCAGGATAAAGTCCTCGTGGATTCCGCAGATGAAAAACTTCAGCAAACACCCCCTTTGAGAAATAATTACCAACAGGCATCCCCACTGCGAAAAAAGGTTGCCTCTCTTCTGGAAAAAAGAAATTACAGGCGCGCCATTGAGCTCATGGGCGATAGAAATCAGTTAAACCGCCCTGTTGCCGGGATGGAAAAGGAGTATATCCTTGCAGTCAACGGGCTGCTTGATGCAGGAGAGGTAGCTCTCAACCGTGGTGATTATGCGGTTGCCGGACATGCTTTCAAATGGGCGCTTGATGCATATCCTGCTGAGCCTTCGCTACGGAGAAAGATACGGTGGAACCCAAAGAAAGTAAAAACGCAAATGGAAACCTGTTCGAACAGGTTGATGGATCAAGGGCTTCAGGAATACCGGCGTGGAGACCTGGAAAACGCCATCAGGACGTGGAAGGGGATTGTCGCTTTTAATGCCGGTCACAAGGAGGCGCGAAAGGCGATTGAAACTGCGACGATTCAAATGCGTTCGCTCCGGAATCTGGATACCGTTGTCAGCAAGGGTGGCAACCAACCACGGTCTTTGGATAAAGCCGAGAGCAGACCTCTGACGCGATAGGTTGTCTCGCAATTCCAGGTTTACGACTTCATTTTCACCAGCAAAGCCACATCCTCCACGTGCGGCGTCTGGGGAAACATGTCCACCGGCTGGATCTCCGTAGTCCGGTAGCCGAGGCCGGCGAGGATATCGAGATCGTGGCTCAGGGTCTGCGGCGAACAGGATACATAGATGATCTTTTGCGGGCCGATTGCCGCGGTTTCACGCAGTACCTGTTCGTCACACCCCTTGCGTGGCGGGTTCAAAACGACAAGATCGACCTTTTCGCCTTCCTCACGCAATTCTCCCAGAAGTCTCGCCACATCCCCTGCTTTAAAGCGACAGTTGCGGATGTTGTTCAACTGGGCGTTCATCTCCGCGTCGGCCACTGCTGCTTCCACCACTTCGATTCCCAGCACCTCCCGTGCCTTTCCTGCAAGGAAGAGGGATATGCCGCCGATGCCGCAGTAGAGGTCCAGTACCCGTTCCTTGCCGGTCAAAGCCCCCCATTCACGCACCTTTTCATAAATGATTCGCGCAGCGCCGCTGTTCACCTGGAAAAATGAGCGGGGAGAGATGTGGAACCGCGTCCCGCCAATTGCGGCCGGCAGGACATGCTCCTTTGTGACAAAGTGGTCTTTCTGGCCGAATATGACATTGCCCGATGAACCGTTGATGTTCTGATCAATGACGGTAACTTCGGGTACGGCGGCCTGGAGATGTTTTGCCAGGTGATGGATTTCGTTGTAGCTGCGCTCTGAGGTTACGAATACGACCATCGCTCGATTTGCGGTTTCGGAAACACGGATCACCAGGTATCGCAACAGCCCCATTTCGCTTTTGGGGTTGTAAATGGGAACCTTCCCCTTCTTTATGCCAGCCTTGACAGCCGTAATGATCTTGTTGATCAGCGGATGATGGAGCGGACAGTCGCCGATATCGAGCACATCGTGGGAATTCCTGCGATAGATGCCGATGATGGGATCGGCGAATTTGCCCGTTATCACCAATTTTGCCGAATTGCGGTAATTCAGTTGCTGCGGCGATTCGACGACATCATGCAATACCGCCTTCTCCAGCGTTTTGTAGCGTCGGACGAATTTTCCCACCAGCTGTTTTTTCCAGGTCAGTTGAGCGGGATAATTCATCTGGATGAGTGGACAGCCGTCGCACGATAATCCCTTATCGCAGAGGGCGGTTGGCAAACGGTCAGGAGAGCGTTGCACGAGTTTGATCATCCTGGCAAACGTTTCCCGGCGGCCGACGTAGGTTACTTTTGCCCGAATGATTTCTCCCGGAAGCGAACCGGCGACCAGAATCGGAGTCCCTTCGTAGGAGGCAGTGCCGAACCCGTCTTCATTGAGAGAGTTGATGGTGAGATCGAGCAACTGGCCAGTTTTCAGCTTGCCGCTTTCTGGTTTTAATGTTTTCGGTTTATCGGATTTATTTTTCATGATTGATAATAAATAGGAAAAAACATCTTCTGTCAATGCTGGAATTCTGAGTAGTAATTGTAATGTGTAGTGTAGAAAAAGTAATCAGAAAATCATGGACGTGATTAAAATATATGCAAAAGCTGAAAATATGTGCACGATAAGTGCTTAATATTTATGCTGAATTAAAATATGATCACAAGTATTGTGACACGTGCCTATTTATGGTGCACTATGTGCATATTATTTAATCGATTTTTGAGGGGCCAACCTGTGTTGCCATCTGGCTTATGGGGCTCCTCATGGGTATTTTATTCAAACCGAGGAGGTAATATGTCACCACAGATTGATGAAAAAGTAGAGCCGATTTTTCAGGAAGTACTCAAGCGTAATCCCGGTGAAGGCGAGTTTCACCAAGCGGTCCGTGAGGTGCTGGAATCACTTGGACCGGTGCTGGTCAAGCACCCCGAGTTCTGCGAAAGAAAGATCATCCAGCGGATATGCGAGCCGGAACGGCAGATTATCTTCCGGGTGCCCTGGCAGGATGACAACGGCGCGGTACATATCAACCGCGGCTTCCGTGTGGAATTCAACAGCTCGCTGGGTCCTTACAAGGGCGGTTTGCGTTTTCATCCGTCAGTTTACCTGGGGATCATCAAATTCCTCGGTTTTGAGCAGATCTTCAAAAACTCACTGACCGGTCTTCCCATCGGCGGCGGCAAGGGGGGCTCGGACTTCGACCCTAAAGGCAAGTCCGACAATGAGATCATGCGCTTCTGTCAAAGCTTCATGACGGAACTGTATCGGCATCTGGGAGAGCATACCGATGTGCCTGCCGGCGATATCGGCGTGGGCGGCAGGGAAATCGGCTACATGTTCGGGCAGTACAAGCGGATCACCAATCGCTATGAACCGGGCGTTCTGACCGGCAAGGGGCTGGATTGGGGCGGGTCGCTGGTACGTACGGAGGCAACCGGCTACGGTGCGACGTTCTTTGTCGACGAGATGCTGAAGGTGCGTAAGGATTCTTTCGATGGGAAAACCTGTGTAGTTTCCGGTTCAGGCAACGTGGCAATCTACACCATCGAGAAGATCAACCAGTTGGGCGGCAAGGTAGTGGCCTGCTCCGATTCCAACGGCTATATCTATGATGAGCAGGGAATCGATCTCCAACTTGTCAAACAACTGAAAGAGGTTGAGCGCCGTCGCATCAGCGCTTACGTGGATGCACACAAACATGCCAAATATGTCGCAGGCGGCAATATTTGGGATATCCCCTGTCAGGTTGCCATGCCATCAGCAACCCAGAACGAAATCAACGGCAATGATGCCGCAAGGCTTGTCAAAAACGGTTGTATTGCCGTTGGCGAAGGTGCGAACATGCCGACGACCCCGGATGGGGTCAAGGTGTTTCTCGATGCGAAGATCTCCTACGGTCCGGGCAAGGCTGCCAATGCCGGCGGTGTTGCCACTTCGGCACTGGAGATGCAGCAAAATGCCTGTCGCGATGCGTGGACCTTCGAGTACACCGAGAAGCGTCTGGCGGAGATCATGAAAAACATTCACAACCTCTGCTACGAAACAGCCGAAGAATACGGCACGCCGGGCAACTACGTGAACGGCGCCAATATCGCCGGTTTCATCAAGGTGGCCAAGGCGATGGTTGCGCACGGTCTTATTTAATCGGCATTCTTTGTAACTAAACAACTAACCCAAAAACGGCAGTCAGCCACGAATGACACGAATAAACACGAATGTTTTTAACCTCTTGTTAGGTCTTGAGTAGTCATCGGTCTTCTGCATCACAAGAGCATGTATATTCGTGCACATTCGTGAAAATTCGTGGCTAAAATGCTTTTTACAGGATAAACAAGCCCGGTTATGCCGGGCTTGTTTGTTTGAATTCTCCGGCCAAACCTTCCTTGACTTTTCCTGCATATTTCCGCTAAGATGCGCCGTTATGAAAAAAGCAACCAGACAGATCCAGATAGGTAATGTAAAGATAGGCGGCGGGGCGCCCTGTTCCGTGCAATCCATGTGCAGCACCGATACCCGTGACGTGTCCGCAACCCTTGCGCAGATCGGGAGACTTGCCGAAGCGGGCTGCGAGTTGGTCCGTTGCGCTGTACTGGATATGGATGCGGCCGAAGCGCTCGGCAAGATCAAGGCGCAAAGCCCGATGCCGGTTATTGCCGATATCCATTTCGACTATAAGCTGGCCCTCAAAGTGTTGGCGGGGGGCATCGACGGTCTCAGGCTCAACCCGGGCAACATCGGCGAGCGTTGGAAGGTGGCTGAGGTGGTGCAGGCTGCTGCCGAACGGCGGGTGCCGATCCGCATCGGTGTCAATGCCGGTTCCCTGGAGAAGGAGCTCTTGCAGAAGTACGGCCATCCCACGGCCGAGGCGATGGTGGAATCTGCGCTGGGTCATGTGCGTATCCTTGAGGAACTCGGCTACGATCAGATAAAAATATCGCTCAAGGCTTCCGACGTGATGAAGACGGTGTCGGCTTACCGGCTTCTTTCCGACGCGGTCGATTATCCCCTCCACATCGGCATTACCGAGGCCGGGACGATCTTTTCAGGGACCATCAAGTCTTCGGTGGGACTCGGCATCCTCCTGGCAGACGGGATCGGCGACACCATGCGCGTCTCCCTGACCGGCGATCCGGTGGATGAGGTGCGGGTCGGTTTCGAGATATTGAAGGCACTCGGGATAAGGCAGCGCGGGATCAACTTCGTTTCCTGCCCCACCTGCGGCCGCTGTCAGATCAACCTCATTCATGTGGCCGAAGAGGTGGAAAAGAGATTGAGGGGCATCGACAAACCGCTCACCGTGGCGGTCATGGGGTGCGTGGTCAACGGCCCCGGCGAGGCCCGCGAGGCCGATGTGGGCATTGCCGGCGGCAGGGGGGAGGGGTTACTCTTCCGTCATGGTGAGATTGTCCGCAAGGTGCCGGAAAATGAACTGGCCGACGCCCTGGTGGCAGAGGTGCTGGAGGCAGTGAAGGGTGAATGAGGTAGGGGCGCATGGCATGCGCCCCTGTTTTAATACGAAAAAAGGAATCGATCATGCGTTATTCTCAGTATTTTATACCAACGGTCAAGGAAACCCCCTCCGATGCGGAGGTTATATCACACCAGCTGATGCTGCGGGCGGGGATGATCCGCAAGCTGGCGGCGGGCGTTTATAACTATCTGCCGCTCGGGCTTCGCTCCATCCGCAAGGTGGAGAACATCGTCCGCGAGGAGATGAACCGTGCCGGCGCCATCGAGTTGCTGATGCCGACCGTGCAGCCTGCCGAACTCTGGCAGGAGTCCGGTCGTTGGGAGCAGTACGGCAAGGAACTGCTCCGTTTCAAGGATCGCAAGGATACCGAATTTTGCATGGGACCGACCCATGAAGAGGTCATCACGGACCTTGTGCGCCGCGAGGTGAAGAGCTACCGCCAGTTGCCCATAAACCTCTACCAGATCCAGGGGAAGTTTCGTGATGAGATCCGCCCCCGCTTCGGCCTCATGCGCGGCCGGGAATTCATCATGAAGGACGCCTATTCTTTCGACGTGAACGAAAAGGCAGCGGATATCTCCTACGATAAGATGTACCAGGCCTACCGCCGCATATTCGAGCGCTGCGGCCTCAGGTTCCGCGCGGTGGAGGCGGATACCGGCAGCATCGGCGGCTCCTATTCCCACGAATTCATGGTCCTTGCCGAGTCGGGCGAGGATGCCATAGTTTCCTGCACCGCCTGCGATTATGCGGCCAACGTGGAGAAGGCCGAGGCCAGGCAGACGGGGGCTGCGGACCATGCCGAGCCGCGTACGCTGGAAAAGGTTGCGACCCCGGACAAGAAGAGCATCGAAGAGGTCGCGGGTTTCCTCGATGTCCACGCATCGTCACTGGTGAAGACCCTGGTGCTGCTGGCTGATAATGAGCCGGTTGTGGCCCTTTTGCGGGGCGACCACGAGCTGAATGAAATCAAGCTGAAAAATCTGCTCGGCTGCGATCTGCTCGAGATGGCCGGAGACGATGTGGTGATGAAGGTGACCGGCGCTCCGACGGGCTTTGCCGGGCCGGTCGGTCTTGGCGTCAAGATCATTGCCGACCTGGCAGTGCAGGGGATGAAGAACTTTGTTGTTGGCGCAAACGCCAGGGACCTGCACCTGAAGAACGTCAACCTTGAGCGGGATTTTACGGTAAACTCGTTCGCCGACATCCGCAATGTCGTCCTCGGCGACCCTTGCCCGCGCTGCGACAGCGGCACGCTGGAAATGTGGCGCGGCATCGAGGTCGGCCATGTTTTCAAGCTCGGCACCAAGTATTCCAAGGCGATGAAGGCAACCTACCTGGATGCTGACGGCAAGGAGCAGATTATCTTCATGGGGTGTTACGGCATCGGCATCGGCCGCACCGTTGCCGCCTGCATCGAGCAGAATCATGACGACAACGGCATCATCTTCCCGCTCCCCATTGCCCCGTTCCACTGCATCATATCCGCCCTGAACATGAAGGAAGAGCCGGTGAGGGACTGTTCCGAGGCGATCTATGCCCAACTTGCCGCGGCCGGGGTCGAGGTGCTCCTGGACGATCGGGACGAACGGCCCGGCTTCAAATTCAAGGATGCCGATCTTATCGGCATTCCACTTCGCATCGTGGTTGGGAGCAAAAACCTGGCAGACGGCAAGGTCGAACTGAAGAACCGCAAAACGGGCGAGGTTGAGCTGCTCCCCATTGCCGATGCGGTGGAGAAGGTTAAGGCAGCGGTTGGTGAGGCTTTAAACCAGTGAGTAGTAAATAGTAAGAAGTAAGAAGTAAGAAGTGAGAAGTGAGAAGTGAGAAGTGAGTAGTGAGAAGTGAGAAGTGAGAAGTGAGAAGTAAGAAGTAAGAAGTAAGAAGTAAAGACAACTAACTACTTACGACTTACAACTCACGGAGGATTTATTACATGACCAGAGATGAAGCACGGGCAAAGGTAATCTTCGCCCTTGATGTGCATGAGTTCAGCGACGTGGAGCAATGGGCCGATATGCTGGCTCCCCACGTGGGGATGTTCAAGGTGGGTAAGCAGCTCTTTACCTCTTGCGGTCCTGCGGCAGTGCGGATGATCCAGAAATGCGGCGGCGAAGTTTTCCTTGATCTGAAGTACCACGACATTCCCAATACGGTGGCCATGGCTTCCCTGGAAGCTGCCCGGATGGGGGTGAAGCTCTTCAACCTTCATGCACTCGGTGGTTATGAAATGATGGCCAAAACCGTCGAGACCCTGGACAAAGAGTTTAAGGGGGGGGAGCGCGGCAAAGTGTTGGCGGTCACTATCCTGACTTCATCGAACGAACAGACGTTGCAGGATGTGGGCATAAATATACCCGTTCCCGAGATGGTCGTTAAATTGGCGCTGTTGGCCAGGAAGGCGGGCATTGACGGAGTTGTGGCCTCACCGCAGGAGGTTCCCCTCATTCGCAAAGTGTGCGGCAAGGATTTTCTGATTGTTACTCCGGGTGTTCGCCCTGCATTCGCCTCAAGCGATGACCAGAAACGGATTATGACGCCGGCCGAAGCGGTCAGAACCGGGGCCGATTATCTGGTGATCGGCCGTCCCATTGCTGCGGCGCCAAAGCCGGTGGAGGCTGCCGAGGCTATTATCGACGAGATCATGGCGGTGGAAGGCTGACAGGGGAATTTGTCGTGGAGCCGCTGGGCACAGTTCTCCATGTCTGATGATGGGCAAAGGAATATATAATGAAAGATGAGATCATATACGGGCTGAACTCTGTTATGGAGGCCCTCCGCGGTAAACGGAGGGCCTTTGAGCTTTTTGTGGCTCCCGGCGGCAGTGACAGGCGTCTGGAAAAGCTCCTTGCTCTTGCAGCTGAAAAGGGCGTGCCTGTTCGACAGCGGGACAAACGTGATATAGCCCGCCTCTGCGGCACCGAACATCATCAAGGTGTGGCTCTCAGGGCGGAGCCCTTCGCCTACGCCCAATTGTCCGACATCCTCGTGCCCGGCACAGATGGACTATTGCTCGTTCTGGATGGCGTTCAGGACCCCCACAACCTCGGCGCACTGATCCGCAGTGCCGCCTGTGCCGGAGCACAGGGGGTCATCATCCCCAGGGACCGGGCGGTGGGAGTAACGGCGACGGTTGAGAAGGCTTCGGCAGGCGCCATTGAGACCATTCCGGTTGCTGAAGTGACGAACGTTGCCCATACGCTTGAAGAGTTGAAAAATGCGGGGTTCTGGATTTACGGTGCGGACGGCGAGTCACCGCTTTCCATATTCGACCAGAAATTGACAGGAGCAGTGGCTCTGGTTATCGGCAGCGAAGGGGAAGGAATCAGACCGCTAGTAAAAAAGAAATGCGATTTTCTGGTGTCGATTCCACTGCGGGGAGGGGTAAATTCCCTCAATGCCTCAGTTGCCGGCGGTATACTGCTGTTTGAAGTGGTGCGGCAAAGAACTAAAAGTTAAATATATCCATTCGACTGAAACTTTTTATTGACATAAAAGTTACGTCTGTGGTACAAACAAAAAGTTAACGCGGGGTGGAGCAGTCTGGTAGCTCGTCGGGCTCATAACCCGAAGGTCAGAGGTTCAAATCCTCTCCCCGCAACCAAATAAATTCAAGGGATCAGCCGATACGGCTGATCCCTTTTTTTATGTCTGTAGAGTATTTTGTACAGTAAGATCATCTCCAATGGTCCCGTCTGCCCCAGTCCAGAAATCCGCAACTCCAAAATCAGCTCAATGGAAACTCCTGATGAGAAACAAGTTAGAAAATTCCTAGCTAAAGGTTGACACTGAGCGCATCCAGGGTGTAAATAGAAGCTCATCTTATTGCGTTATGTGGAGTTTTTGGGATGGGTGATAGAAAGTGGAATAAATGCACTGCGTGTAGATAAAAGCCGCCGGGTCAGTGATATGCTGATTGGCGGCTTTTTTGTTTGTTGGAAATGAAATGAAAAAACTTATCGATATAACACTTCCACCAATATCGGATACCTTCAGCGTGGATATCATCAGGGATCTCTTATCCTGCCTTGGCTGTTTCGGTGCGCTATGACCTTGATTTGTAATTGAGAAAACAAAAAACTGGAGGAGACGCAATGAGCAATAAATCCTTGCCCCGATCAGAAATCATTCTCTACCAGACCGAGGACGGGCGAACCCGCATCCAGTGCCGCTTTGAAAACGAAACTCTGTGGTTGACGCAGGCACAGATTGCCGAGTTGTTTCAGACTACAGCCCAAAATGTGACACTCCATTTGAAAGCGATCTTCGCCGAAGGTGAATTGGACGAAGCGTCAACCTGTAAGGATTACTTACAAGTTCGCCGGGAGGGGCAACGTGAGGTTTCCCGCAACTTGCGTCACTATAGACTGGAAGCCGTTCTTGCCGTAGGCTACCGCGTCCGCAGCCACCGGGGTACCCAGTTCCGCCAATGGGCAACTGCCCTACTAGGCGAATATCTGGTGAAGGGCTTCGCTATGGACGACGAACGGCTGAAGAATCCACCGGGCAAGGGGCAAAAGGATTATTTTGATGAGCAGCTGGAACGGATCCGGGACATCCGTTCATCGGAGCGGCGCTTCTATCAGAAGGTTCTGGATATCTATGCGACCAGCGTGGACTACACGCCAAACACGGAGATGTCGCAGCAGTTCTTTGCCACGGTGCAGAACAAGATGCACTGGGCCTGTCATGGTCATACGGCTGCAGAGGTGATCCACCAGCGGGCGGATGCCGAGAAGCCGTACATGGGACTGAAAACGACACGTCCCGGCGGCATTGTGCGGAAAGAGGATGTGTCAATCGCCAAGAACTATCTTGCCAAAGAGGAGCTTCAGGCGCTGAACCGGATCGTGTCTGCCTACATCGAATTTGCCGAACTCCAGGCGCTCCGGCGCAAGGTCATGACCATGCGTGACTGGATTGTGAAGCTGGATGATTTTCTGAAACTCTCGGAACATGAGCTGCTGGATCATGCCGGGACAATTTCCGCCGAGGCGGCCAAGGTAAAGGCTGAACTGGAATACGACCGTTATCGCGCCCTGATTGACGCGCAACCACGCCAAGTGGATCGAGATTTTGAACAGGTGGTGAAGGAGCTTGAAAAACAGCCGAAACCGGACAAGTCAATGGCCAGGAAGAAGTGAAATGCACGGCAACGGTCCTGGTAGATGGTGAGACGTTCGAGGCGATGCAGAACAATCAGAACTTTGACAGGCAGAAGTACACCTGTCACGCTGACGTGGCACAGATCCGGTTCACGGTGCGGAGCGGGCTGCCGCAGAAGCTTCGGCAACTTTTCCAAGCCAGCTATGCCTATTTGAAGAAGGAACGGGAGCAGGTGGCGGGGAAAAGGTCCGCCTGACTGAAGATCCGAATGGCTACCATGAGGTTCTCTTTACAGGGGCTTTCTTGAATTGTAACTTGTTCTTTGTCGAGGGCAGACCCCTTCAGATGCTAAGGTAAAAATGTGGTTCGCGCCGTACCGACTGATACGCGGCACGCCACTGGAATCGAGGATTGCGGCTAAGTAGCCACGCAGGCAAAAGCGCCTTATATGGCTAACCATAGAGGTTGCTGATATAAGCAACAAGCTACCGATATAAGCAACTTGCTGCTTATATCGGGAAACCGGTGATTAACGAGTTGTGCGTATAAGGAGTAGAAAATGCAACAATCAAAGGCAGAGAAAATCACTCAACTCTGTGACTCCTGGGTAAGTGCAGCGCAACAGCCTGGTGGTGGCTTTGCAATTGGCTCAGCTACAGAGCAGCATCGGCTTCATTGTAACGGGATCAGCTTTCATGAACTTTCTTATCCTGAGATTCAAGCAGCATGCACGGGGCTGAGCCGCGTTCTCCTCTTCAAGGGCTTGAATACTGTCATAGATCTAGACCACAAGCTTTTCTGGGCATGGGCTGGCGAAGTTCTACTATCTCCACGATCAGTTTATTTCGAGAAAACAGAAACTGAACTCCGCCAACTGTTCGATACGTGTGTGAGGGCCACTTTGGCTGGAACTATGCCACCTGTTCAATCACGGGAAGATTGGGATCGTCATAAAGAGCGCTCAGAGCTAGTAGAATTCAATACCAAGCAACTTGTATCAAACGCCCACATTGCAGTTGCCTATCTTGCCTTCCCTCTACTTGAAGGGTTATTAAAGAAGATTTGTTCTAACTATGTAAATTATTCAGGAACAGTGATTAGCGCATTTGATGTTCCCACTCCGAGAGGCGGCATACGCGAATATGTGCCAAACGATCCAAAGAAAGGGAAATGTAGTAGTCTCCGGGACTTAATGTTCCTCCTATACAACACTGTTGCTGATCAAGACTTACGCCCACGAATTGATGAAATCCGAAACCTTTTTACTAATCTCGACAACGCGATAGAACCATTCGATCTACTATATGCGTGGCGAAATCAGTCATTGCACGGGCAAACAAGCTTCTCAACGATTGGGGGCACCCTGCTGAATCTTGTTCTGCTAATTGCCTTTAATCAAATCAAGGATGAATATGAGTCTAAAAGAGATGATGTGTGGCGTAATGTTCAACGTGATATCGAGATGTATAAACTGAGTGGTCATCGCAGCCCCTGGAGTTATTACCCGCCATTTTAATATAGGCACAACATGCGAATAGACCTGCTTCGCTTCGCTCTCAGGTCATCCGCAGCCCCGTTGTGCAGGTAAAACAATGAAAAGCAAACCAGGACTTATAATCATAGCTTCCTACTTCCTACTCAACGGTGTCTATGCGGCATATCAGCTTGTTGGTGCGTGGCTTGGGGGCACATTCCCGCAAAGCAACCTATTCTACAACATGGTGCCTATCGTGTTTGTGGCATCGGGTGTTGGGCTTTTTCTGAATAAAGGATGGGGAAGGAATTTTACTCTTCTTGCATCTGGCTGCTACCTGATGCTTGGGTTGGCGAAGCTAGCACCTTATTTTATTGAACGACATGACCCCACTCTACTCATCAAGGGCATAGTAGATCTGGTCATTGCAGTCACGATAACGATATACATGCTAAGAAAATCAATTAAGGCAAGATTTGAAAATAGCCCAATATCGTTGATGTGCATTGGGACATTCATTGTGCTGTGGGGCGTCACTGAAACGTCAGACAACCGCTTCATCAATGTCCTGTGGCGGACGCTATTTGTAGTGGGAGCGGCTGTGGTGCTTAAGGCGCGCCAACAGCTACGGGATGATGGCATCAGCACAACAAGCGAATAGACCTGTTTCGCTACGCTCTCAGGTCATCCGCAGCACCGTTGAGCAAATTAATGGAGAACAAAACGAAAATGATGGATGATCCAGAGGTGATCCAAAGAGGCCTGCGGAAAATCCGACGAGCAAAGCGAATAATCGCCGCCTTGTTTATTGGATTTATCCCAGTTGCAATTCTTTCTGCCGCTGTGAGTGAAACAACCAAAATACATTTCATGGTTTTCATCGGAGTATATTTCGCACTGGTTATGATAACCGACTTTTATCTCGGGCTTACCTCTACCTGCCCACGGTGTAATGAACTTTATTATTGGCGTATGACAGGAATTGGATACCGAAACTTCTTTACCAAGCGTTGCTTAAACTGCGGCCTTGAATTGGATGAGAAGTAAATTTCAGGCCAAGACAAATGCCCAACCAGACGGGTCCAGCCGTGAGACCGGCTGACCTGCCACACCGTTATACCGAGAAAAGGATAAAAGGATGACGTCATTGTCGAAGGTAATAATTTTGTTGCTGTTGACTGGCCTCTCGACAGCCTGTTGGGCGACCGAAACCAATTCAGTCAGAGTGACGAGTAAGTCACTTGAAATTAAAGCTTCTATCACTCCTGTATTCATAAAATTCCAAAACAGCAAAAGCAAAATTGAAGGCAAAATAACGATAACGATAACGAACCGGACTTCTAACCCCCAAAAATACGGAAACGAATATCTACATTTGAAGGTAAATGGCAGACTCAATTCCAGAACCTATAAGGAATCAGTAGCTTCAGAGGCTATTGATTTTACAGTGGTTCAAATCAAGCCTCACACGACGTTTTCACTGCCTGTTTATTGGGTTTTTGACGTACCAAGAGAAACGGAAGTAAATTCAGTTCAACTGCTTCTTGATGAAGAAGGGGTTGAAAAGGCGCAAGGTATAACACGGCCGTAGACGCTGACGTGGCAAACACCCGCCACGCAGGTCACGGCCAGAGCCGTTGGCGAGGAAACTACATGAAGAGAAAAATCATGAAACGCATGACAATGACCGCAGCATGTATGATTGTTGGATTCCTTATTACCGGCTGTGCCGGAACCAGGATCGAGCAACTTTCAGGATCGGAATTTTTAAAGCAAGCTGAACAGACCAATCAAATAAGCAGTTTTAACTGGACGAGCTACATCGGAAGCAGCGAGCAGAGGGCATATCTGGAGTACGGCTATCCTGCTTTTATCGGAAAAGGTATGAGAGTGACACTTTACTGGACGCCGATTTCAGAATTACCAAGCAACATCGTGACACAGATAAAGGCCGGAATACCACCTTGGAAGAACTGGAGAGACAGGGTTCCGAAATCTGCAGACAAACCATATTCTCTGCCGGATCGGGATGAGAAAAAGTGACTACAGGTTTTCGATACAAGTTGAGCATCTGTGTGTGAGAGGATAACTAGGGCAAACAACGTCAACACAGTTGGACGCCGACCGGGCGATAAGGAAAACCTATGGGGTCTACTTTTAAACATTCCCGGAACAACCCGTCCGGAAATTCGGTTTTCTTGCAAAGTAAAAGGGAGGGCGCAGGCCCCCTTTATTCATTCCATCACATTTCTTCCCCTCAGCTTGAATCCTTACTCCTTTGAACGGCTCTCCATCCTTCACATTCTTGGCCATATCCCTTACCACCTTTCACTCCCCATCCCCGCCGTTTTAGCAGCCTTCGCTCCCTCCAAAGCACCGCTCCTTCGTATAGGTAAATGATGATTGACACAAATGGAGCGATAAGAGTAACTTTATAACTCAGGTACATTAACTGGTTATCGACTATGCACAATCTTCTCATAAATCTGCTGGAACGGCTCGGGATATTTGCCATTGCATTCATCCTGATCATGCGTTTCGACATCTTCAAGAGGCTTTTGACCGGCAAGGCCAATCGCTACGAAAAGCTTTCCCTGTCGGTTCTCTTCGGTCTTTTCGGCATCGCCGGGACCTACATGGGGGTTCCCATCCAGAATGCCATTGCCAATTCGAGGGTGGTGGGGGTCGCCCTGGGGGGGATTCTCGGTGGTCCGCTGGTCGGTTTTGCTGCGGGTGTTATTGCCGGCGGGCATCGCTATCTGATCGATATCGGCGGTTTTACCGCCACGGCCTGCGGGGTGGCGACCGTCATCGAGGGAGTGGCCGGCGGCCTGATCTACCACCGCCTGAAGCGGCGACCGTTCGATCCGGCTGTGGCCTTCATCACCGGGGTGATCGTCGAAAGCCTCCAGATGGCTATACTGCTCATTATTCCGAAGCCCTTTTCGGCGGCACTCAACCTGGTGAGCATCATCGGTCTTCCGATGATCCTGGTCAACTCCCTCGGGCTGGCGCTGTTTGTGGAACTGGTGGCTTCCGTGTACAAGGAAAAGGAGCGTTTCGCCGCCTCCCAGGCCCAGACCGCCCTGGATATTGCCCTGCGCACCCTGCCGTTCCTGCGCAGCGGTCTCACCGGCGCATCCGCATCCGAAACCGCCCGTATCATCCTGGAAATGGCCGATCTGGATGCTGTGGCCATTTCCGACGAATCGCAGATTCTGGCATATGCCGGGGCGGAAAATGTTCATCACCGTCCCGGCACACCGTTATTGCATGCTTCCACCCGGACAGTGCTCACCAGCGGCCGCATTGCGGCGCCGCTCACCCGTGAGGAGATCAGCTGCACCCATGCCGACTGTCGCCTCGGCTCCGCCATTATCGTGCCGCTCGTCAAGCAGGACAGGACCATCGGTACCCTGCAACTGTTCCGCTTGAAGGAGAACGGCATCACCCCCCTGGACAGGGAACTGGCCAACGGTCTGGCCCACCTCTTTTCCAACCAGCTGGAGATATCGGCCCTGGACGAGCAAAAAAAGCTGGTCAAGGATGCCGAGATCAAGGCGCTCCAGGCCCAGATCAACCCCCACTTCCTCTTCAATGCCATCAACACCATCATCAGCTACACCCGAACCAGCCCGGAGACCGCCTCGGGGCTGCTGGTGAAGCTGGCCGACTTTTTCCGCACCAACATCAATCCGGGAGTGGGGAATGTCTCCCTGGCGACCGAGCTGGAACACTGCCGGGCCTATATCGCCATCGAGTCGGCCCGCTTTGAGGAGAGGATCAGGGTGTCCTACGACCTGGACGAAACGGCGCTCGACTGTCTGCTCCCGCCGCTGATCCTCCAGCCGCTGGTGGAAAACGCCCTCAAGCACGGTATCCTGCTCCGCGAGGAAGGGGGCGAGGTAAACATCGCGGCGCACCGGGACAACGGGCTGGTACGGATCGAGGTCAGGGACAACGGGGTCGGGATGTCGGCTGCCCGGTTGGCGGCGCTGTTTATCGACGCAGACCGCCCGTCGCCCCAGGAGGGGGCCGGGATCGCCCTGAAGAACGTCAATGCCAGGCTTTCGGCGCTCTACGGGGCTGAGCACGCTTTACGGATCGAGAGCGAGCCCGGTCAGGGCACGACCGTTTCGTTCACGGTGCCGCAGCCATGAGTACGACACTGCGCACCTTCATCATCGATGACGAGGCCCCGGCCAGGAGGGAACTGCGCTATCTCCTGGAACAGATCGCAACGGTGGAGGTGGTCGGCGAGGCCGCCAACGGCAGCGCCGCCCTCAAGGGGATCCGGGAGACCAAGCCGAACCTCGTCTTTCTCGACATCCAGATGCCCGGGCTGAGCGGTCTGGAGCTGGCCCAGTTCCTGTGCGAGCTGCCGGAGCGGCCGCTGCTGGTGTTTGCCACTGCCTTTGACGAATACGCACTGCAGGCCTTTGAGGTCGACGCCATCGATTACCTGTGCAAACCCTTCACCCTGGAGCGGGTTGCCAAGGCGGTTGCCAAGGCCGCCAAAGCCCTTTCCCCGGCAGTCGCTCCACCGGTACCGGAAGCGCGGCAGCCCCTCGAAGCCTGCCGCAAAATCATCCTCTACCGGGGGGAAACCATCGTCCCGACCGCAGCGGAGCGGATCATCTTTGCCCGTGCCGAAGAGGGGGAGGTGCTTGTCCACGCAGTTGACGGCAGGTACCGTACCCGCTGCGCCCTCAACGAACTGGAGCAGAAGCTCGCCGCAGCCGGATTTGTCAGGACCCACCGCAGCTTCCTCGTCAACATCAACCATGTCCGCGAAGTGATCCCCTGGTTCAACGGCAGCTACAAGCTGATCATGGACGACCGCGAACGGAGCGAGGTGCCGGTCAGCCGTTACAATGTGAAGGATTTAAAAAAGCATTTTGATTTGTAGCCTGTCATTCAACCCCGATAATCTGCCATTCATCCCCCGATTGCGACCATTCACAGACTACCCCTTTATCTTCCGTAACAACCACCCTATCCTGAACATAACAACGGACCAGTTCTAAAGGGCGTCTACCACGAAAGGGGGATTCAGATGAATTCGTTAACACTCATTTTTGCCGCAGCATGTGTCTTCGCAATCGGCTATCGGTTCTACGGCCTGTTCCTGGCCAACAGGGTCTTGAACCTGCGTGCGGAACGGGCCACGCCGGCCGTGACCTACGAGGATGGCCATGACTACATGAAGACCAACAAGTATGTCCTGTTCGGTCATCATTTCGCCGCCATCGCCGCGGCGGGACCGCTGCTCGGACCGGTGCTGGCGGCCCAGTTCGGCTTCCTGCCCGGCGCGCTCTGGATTCTGATCGGGGCCGTGCTGGCGGGCGGCGTGCACGATGCCGTCGTGCTGTTTGCATCGGTGCGCCACAAGGGGAAGAGTCTCTCGGTCATCGCCGAAGCTGAGATCGGCAAGGTCGCCGGCAAGGTGGCCTCCTTCGCGATCCTCTTCATCCTGATCCTGACCCTGGCCGGTCTCTCCATCGCGGTGGTCAACGCCATGTTCAACAGCCCCTGGGGGACCTTCACCGTCTTCGCCACCATCCCGATCGCCATGATCATGGGTGTCTACATGCAGAAGATCCGGCCCGGCGACATCAAGGGTGGCAGCATCATCGGCGTGATCCTGCTGGCGCTGTCGATCCTTGCCGGCCCGTATGTTGCCGCCGACCCTGCCCTGGCAGCCATGTTCACCTTCTCCAAGAAGCAGCTGGCCCTGATCATCCCTGCCTACGGCTTCGCCGCCTCGGTACTGCCGGTCTGGTTCCTGCTGGTTCCCCGCGACTACCTCTCCACCTATCTCAAGATCGGCACCATCGGCCTTTTGGCCCTGGGGATCGTCTTCGTCCATCCCGACCTGCACATGCCGGCCATTTCCTCCTACTTCTTCGGTGGCGGCCCGATCATTCCCGGCGCGGCGTTCCCGTTCATCTTCATCACCATTGCCTGTGGCGCCCTGTCCGGATTCCATGCCATCATCGGCTCCGGCACCACCCCCAAGATGATCGCCAACGAACGCGACATCCTGTTTGTCGGCTACGGCGCCATGCTCGTGGAGGGTTTTGTCGCCATCATGGCCCTGATCGCCGCCTGCGTGCTGGTGCCCGCCGATTATTTTGCCATCAACGCCGCGCCCAAGGTCTTTTCGACCCTCAACATGACGCCGGTCAACCTGCCGGCACTGGCCGCCCAGGTGGGCGAACAGGTCCAGGGACGCCCCGGCGGCGCCGTTTCCCTGGCGGTCGGCATGGCCTACATTTTCTCCGCCGTACCGTTCATGAAGGGGATGATGGCCTACTGGTATCACTTTGCCATCATGTTCGAGGCGGTCTTCATCCTGACCGCCGTGGACGCAGGTACCCGTGTGGGGCGCTACCTGCTCCAGGAGATGCTCGGCAAGATCCACGCGCCATTTGCCGACAACGGATGGAAGCCCGGCATCATCGTCACCAGCGCCCTGTTCACCTCGGCCTGGGGCTACCTGGTCTACACCGGCGATATCTCCACCATCTGGCCGCTGTTCGGCATGAGTAACCAGCTCCTGGCCACCTGCGCCCTGATCGTCGGCACCACCATGCTGATCAGGCTCGGCAAGGCGAAGTACGCCTGGGTGACCGCCGGTCCCGGCCTGTTCATGATGCCGATCTGCATGTGGGCGGGCTACCTCAACATCACCAAAAACTTCCTCCCCAAGGGGCTGTATCTCCTGGCCGGCATGTCAGTAATCCTGATGGTGCTGATGACCATCGTCTTTGCCGAGGCCTTCCGGCGCTGGTATGCACTGATGCAGATCAATAAAACGGTTGTCGACAGCCATGGCGATCCGGTGCTGGCGCTGACGGAAGAACGGAACGAAGCGCTGGTTCCGCTGCCGGTGCAGGAGTGAAGGTTATGATGCAGTTGCAGTCAACTCAATGAAGGAGCACACGGGCATGACGAATAATGCAAAAATCGCAATTCTGGACGGTTACACCATCAACCCCGGCGACAATCCATGGACTCCGTTGGAGTCCCTGGGCGACTGCACAATTTACGATCGCACCCCGCCTGAGCTCAAGCTGGAGCGCGCCAGGGACGCGGAGATCATCCTGCTCAGCAAGGTCAAGCTGGATGCCGACACCCTGAAAGCCCTGCCGAAACTCAGGTATATCTCGCTATTGGCCACGGGCTACAACAATGTCGATGTGGCTGCTGCCGGCGCACTCGGTATTCCGGTCTCCAATGTCCCGGCCTATTCCACCGAATCGGTGGCCCAGACAACCTTTGCACTGCTGCTGGAGTTGGCTGTGAACGTCGCTGTACACGATGCCGCCGTAAAAGCCGGTGAGTGGATACGCTGTCCGGACCATTCCTTCTGGAAGGCGCCGATCGTCGAGCTGAACGGGTTGACGATCGGGATCGTCGGGTACGGCGTGATCGGCAAGGCCGTGGCCCGTATCGCCGCCGCCTTCGGCATGCGGGTGATTGCCTATACGCCACGTATTCCGCAGGACCCCGGCCCGGTCCCGGTCAGTTTCGTCCCACTGGAGGAGTTGTTCGCCATCGCCGATGTGGTGACGCTCAACTGTCCCCAGACCCCGGAAAACACCGGTTTCGTCAACTCCCGCCTGTTGGGTTGCATGAAGCCCGGGGCCTTCCTGATCAATGTGGCGCGGGGAGGGTTGGTGAACGAGGCCGATCTCGCCCGTGCATTACGCTCCGGACAGATTGCCGGCGCCGCTCTGGATGTGGTTGCCCATGAACCTATGCTGGCGGAAAATCCGCTCTTGTCCGCACCCAATTGTATCTTTACCCCGCATATCGCCTGGGCTTCTCTGGCCGCCCGTCGGCGGCTGATGGATATCGTGGCCGCAAATGTGGCTTCCTTTCTGGGCGGTTCCCCGATAAATGTGGTGAATGGTCAATACCTGGCTCCGGCAAGCTGATCCAGTCGTTGCATTTGCCGGCCAGCCCCGGCAATAAAACCATACGGCGCCCCACCAGGAAATTCTGGTGGGGCGCCGTATGTTGGTCGCCGGATAAAAAAACCGGGGGATTGCTCCCCCGGCCTCGAAAGGAGCACACATGGCAGTATGTGCTCTTCCAGCATCAGTTACATTGACGATTGTGCCGCATTGTGAAGCCCGGCATCAGGAGTGCTGCTCCGGTTTTGGGGGCAGCGGCATCCAGTGGGTAAATATGGGTACCATCTTCCTGTTTATCCTGGCAGTACAGGTCATGATGCTCTCCTTGTTTCCTACGCACGCGTGATCATCTCCGAAAATCGGATACGGGGTGAATAGTAGAATGCGTTCAGACTCATCCGGCATTTCATCCTTCGCAGCGATCCATTTCATTTCCTTACCTTTCATTTCGTCCATCGTGAATCCCTTACCTGGTTACTCTCAGTATCCCAGCAGGCGCGGCAGCCGCAACCACTCCATCGGGAATATCAATTCGCAGCGTGCTTTTTCAGCAATGCACGATTTTTCATCTTGGTCAGAATAGCGGCAAGCGTCACCAGCCAAGGCCCGGCTATCAGCAACATACTTGCACCATTCGTAATGTACTGTTCAACGAGCGGCTGCTCGGCAATGCGTCCGTGGATCGCCCCGCCGGCGATCAGGAGGCGCATCGACACCATGATCACTACCGGAATAACGATGGCCAGGCAGCAATATTTCCATTTCACGCTGGCGGCAAGCTTCTGCCGCCAGATAAGCATGAGCTGACAAGCCACATTGAGTGCGACAATCAGGTAAATCAACAATTGGTCCGACATACATATCTCCTTACATCATGCCCATTACTTTAGGCAGCCAGATGGACAGTGTCGGCCAGTAGGTGACAATAACGAGAAACACCACCATCGTGGCTAGCCAAGGTAGAACCGCCACGGTAAGCTCGGAAATACTGAGCTTCGAGATGCCGCTGGCCACGTAGAGATTGAGCCCCACTGGCGGGTGGCACAAACCTACCTCCATGTTGGCATCGATCAGGATGCCGAAGTGAACCGGATCTATCCCCAGTTTCATTGCGGCCGGGAACAGGATCGGGGCAAAAATCAGGATGATCGAGGATGGTTCCATCACGTTGCCCGCCAGCAGCAGTATTACGTTGACGACCATCAGGAAGCTTACGACACCCAGGTCTTTGCCGAGAATCCAGTCGGCCATGGCCTGGGGGATGTTCTCGTGGGACATCAGGAACGAGAACAGCACCGCGTTGGTGATGATGTAGAGCAGCATGGCGCTCAAGTTGGCCGAGTTAAGCAGTACTCTCGGCACGTCCTTCATGCCCATGTCCTTGTAGACGAATACGGAGATGAAGAAGGCATACACCGCCGACATGGCGGCCGCCTCGGTGGCGGTAAAGACGCCGGAATAGATGCCGCCGACGATGATTACCACCAGCATCAGCCCCCAGACGCTTTGGCGGAAGGCACTGAAGCGTTCACCCCAACTGGCTTTTGGCAAGCGCACGTATCCGCGTTTCTTGGAGACATACCAGGTAACGGCACAGAGCATTATCGTAAGCAATATACCAGGAATCAGGCCGGCAACAAAAAGGGCGCCGATCGAGGTATTGGTCGCGATAGCGTAGACAACCTTGGGGATGGAGGGGAGCATGAGAATGCCGAGAGACCCGGCGCATACGATGATACCTGCGCCAAAGCGCATCGGATACCCCTGCCGCACCATGGCAGGCAGGATGATCGAACCGATGGCAACCACGGTGGCGACGCTTGATCCGCACACCAGGGCAAACATGGAACAGGCGAGGATACCTGCAAGTCCCAGTCCGCCATGAAAATGCCCGATCATGCTGGTGGCAAAGTTGATCATCCGCCGGGCCACGCCGCCGTGAGTCAGGAAATTCCCGGCCAGGATGAAGAATGGAATGGCCATGATCTCGAACTTCTCGATCCCGGTGAACAGTTTCAGCGCCACCGCTTCGATCGGCACGTTGGTCAGGAGAAAGAGAAAGGTGAGCACGGTCAGGCCGAGTGCGATGGAAACCGGAACCCCGGTGAGCATCAGCGCCAGCAATAGCGCAAACACAATGCCGACATTGCCGTAGTAGAGGCTGACACCGATCAGTACCGCTGAAATCCCCAGCAGCCAGGCACTGGCGCGGGCCTTGCTCATGGGAGGTATGACATTCAATACCTGTTCTGCTGTGCTCATTTCGTCGTACCTCCTTCGGTAACTGCATCTTCATGTACTATAGGGTCATGCAATGTGCCCGGCAGATCGTCCATTTCTTCTTCAATGCCCTCCACATGGCCTTCGTTATGGCGCGGCAGATGCCCTGTCTTGATAAAGTTCCAGCCGACCTGAATAAAGCGGAAACACATCAGGTACGAACCGAGCGGCACGGCCGAGTAGATGATCCATGTCGGCCATTCCAGGTCCGGAGTGATGGGGCCTTCGGTCAGTTCGGCCAGATCCATGCCCAGTTTGTTGAACACGGCGTAGTGCATGCCGTTCTCCCAGACAAACGTGGCGCCCAGGGTACCGATGATGCCGGTGAAAATGGTGCCGCAGATGATGGCGACCATCACCCCTTTTGTGCGCCAATCCACCGGAAGCCGGTTGACGAGCACATCCACGCCGACATGGATGCCGGAACGAACGCCGTATGCCGCGCCGAACTTGGCCATCCAGACGAACATGTAGATGCACAGTTCTTGTGCCCAGCTCAGGTTGAGCTGGATCAGCCAGTCTTGCACTCCGGGGATCGGCAACCCGGCGCCATAGCGGTGGATAATCGAAACAAAGATAATGAGCGTTGCCGCGCCCATGAGGAAGGTGATGATCCATTCCTCCAGATGATCAAGATATTTCATGATCTCAACTCCTGGTTTTAGTCGATAAAAAGGCCGCTGTGGCCAGCACAGCGGCCCTGATTACTCATTTGGGATGTCAGTCGTTACGGTTTATACCCGGTAGCAGCGTACACTTCCTTGACGATGTCGGTGCCGATGCGGCCCATGTTGTCTTTATGGGTCTTGCTCATGGCCTTTTTCCAGGCGTCACGCTCCTGCGGGGTTAGTGTGAGGACCTGGGATTTGCCGGATTTCTTCACTGCGGCCAGGGCTTCGTCATTGTCCTTCTTGGCTACGTCATTGGCGAATTTGGTGGCGTCCTTCATGGCGCCTTCAAGAATGGTGCGGATATCGGCCGGCAGACTTGCCCAGAACTTCTTGTTGACGATGACAGCGTAACCAAGATAGCCATGCTCGGAGACTGTCACGTACTTCTGAACTTCATGCATCTTCTGGGTGTAGAGGTTGGAAGGGGGGTTCTCGGTGCCGTTGACAACGCCGGTCTGCAAGGCCTGGTACACTTCGGAGAATGCCATGACCTGGGGAATGGAGCCTATGGAACGCATCTGGGAATCGAGCACCTTGGAGGACTGGATGCGCATCTTCTGCCCCTTGAAGTCGGCAATGCTCTTGAGCGGCTTGTTGGCGCTCATCACCTTGAAGCCGTTATCCCAGTAGGCAAGGCCGTGGATACCCTTCGGCTCCAGCTTGGCAAGAAGTTTTGCGCCGACCGGCCCCTGTGTAACCTTGTGCAGTTCCTGATAGTTGTCAAAGATGTAGGGAAGGTCGAATACCTCGAAATCCTTCACACCCAGCGGGGCGAACTTGGCCAGGGACGGCGCCAGCATCTGCACGGCGCCGAGCTGGAGCGCCTCCATCTCCTCCTTGTCCTTGTAAAGCTGGCTGTTCGGGTAGACCTCGACCTTCACCCGCCCCTTGGTGCGCTCTTCGGCCAGTTTCTTGAAATAATCCGCAGCCTGCCCTTTGGGGGTGTTCTGGGCAACAACGTGGCTGAACTTGATGACGATGGGGGCGGCCAGTGCGGTTGAAGAGAATGCGGTCAAGAGGGCGAATGTGAGCAATGCTTTCAGTTTCATTTGGAACTCCTTTGTGAGTTATTGACATCTGCCTTCGATGTCTGAATTGCAGTCAGGTTGTGAATTTCGATTGACGTTCTATTGTCGGTTAACATATGAATTAAGCATCTTCAGGTAGTCAACCGGTGGTAGCGGTTACACGCATTATTGTTTATGAAATAATGTTTTAGCAATATGAATGCCAATCAAAAGCCTTTACGCAACTGCTGGAAATGTTTGGATAAATGTCGCGATAAGCTGGTATAAACGGCGAATTATTTGCCCGGTTGGCGAAAACTTGCCACCAGTTTTGGCCAATTTCCGCCAGTGGGAAAGAATAGGGGGAAGAAAAGGAAGAAGGGGCAGGTCGAAAGCGCCGGTAAAAGCCGGCAAAGGGTAGGTGGTGCAAGTCCACTACATGGTAAAGGCTAGCGACCAACTGTGGCCCCGAGTCATGCGTCGGCCCATCGTAAGGTGGGCGGCGAAGCGTTGAC